>Ga0114908_1000867_pt1 | contig 15930 bp, 16 predicted proteins | sample MalvireepMed_s17_FD_87292 | JGI IMG/M metagenome (GOLD analysis project Ga0114908, IMG submission 87292) | Marine viral communities from the Global Malaspina Expedition - Malaspina viral metaG DeepMed_s17 | ecosystem: Environmental > Aquatic > Marine > Oceanic | place: Mediterranean Sea... | reverse complement strand
CTATTGGGCTCAACTTTAAGTATGCGTTCTAAGCTCTTTAGAGCCATTCTGACGCACTCTAAGCGAGTTTATGTAGCGCTAGACAAAGATGTTGAAAAGAAGGCTTTAAACATCGTTAATACGCTTATTTTGCACGGTATCGAAGTTTATAAAATAGATACGTCCAATTACGAAGACGTCGGAGAAATGACAAAAGAAGAATTCGAGAGAAGAAAAGACGCGGCAACACTTTTTGATTTAAAGGCTCTTTTAGTACAAAAAATATCACAAATTTAGTGATATAATATACATATGCAACCTGGCGACCTGGCAAGAATTATTAGACCTTCATTTACTTTTGGCGACAGCCAATTTATCATTGATACATGGACTCACCAAAAGCCAGTTTTAATTCTAGAAGAAAGCACAATCGAATATCCAGGCGGCGACCACGACAAAACAGTCTTAATTCAACTAGGCAAAAAAACTACATGGATTCTTAAAGACGATTTAATAAAATATGAATCAAGATGACTGGTGGCAACATATAATTGTTTGGAGTGTAATTGCAGCATCGATTGTGTATGTTGTGAAATGGGCGCGAGATTTGTTTGACACCTACAAATAAATATGATAGTATATATCTATGAATATTTTTGCAATCGAAGGCAGCGATAATAATGTTGATTGGGTTAAATCCGCCCAGTCACAAGATAATTATCGCGTAGTTAAAATGATTCTCGAATCTTGCCAGATGCTTTGTACTACGCTCAATGAGTTGTCAGACAAGCAAGTTACACCTTATCGCTCTACTCATAAAAACCACCCATCAACCAAATGGGTCCGCGCATCATCGGCAAATTTCGAATCACTTGTCGAGCACACAACGGCAATGCTAGAAGAATACACAGAACGCTTTGGCAAAGTACATAAATGCGCCTCTGTGCTGGAGAAGTGTCTAGATATATATGATCCGTCTTTATTTCCCTCACAAGAACAAACACGATTGCCACTGGCGATGCCTTATGAATTTCACTCTGACAATATCATTGAATCATATCGTAGGTTTTATGCATCAAAACCGCGCATGCGCTATCCAAAAGATAAAATTCCAAGTTGGTTTTTAGAATATCGCGGCGACCAGAAAATTGAAATTAATTAATTTTTTTGTTGACACCTGATAAAATGTATGTCAATATAGTATATATATGTCTATTCTTTATATAGAACCATTTGCATTCCGCCCGGGCGCCATTATAAAATGTTGGAACGAAGATATTAACAGAAGCACCATGGGCTATATTATTAGCGCTATTAGAAATGAAGAAATAGGCGATTACGACATAACTATTCGATGGGTGGATCCATATATTATTATGGAAACTTGCGGTTCGGTGGATTTACACCAAAGAGTTGCAGAAGACGGCCCATGCAAATATTACAGCCCAATTAACAGGATAAAATGAAATTTGCACATTTAGCTGATACACATATCAAAAATCTTAAATATCATTATGAGTATCGTGAGGTCTTTAAAAGACTTTATGACACTCTTCTTAAAGAAAAAGTAGATTGCATCATACACTGCGGAGACATCGCACACACTAAAACGCAGATCTCTCCAGAATTTGTAGAAATGTGTACTAATTTTTTTAGGAGTTTGGCAGATATTGCACCTACATATATAATCTTAGGGAACCATGATGGCAACCTAAAGAATTCAAGTAGGCAAGACGCCTTAACCCCCATTGTTGATGCATTGGGTCATCCTTCGCTTTTTTTACTGAAGAATTCAGGGGAGATACAATTAGACAATGGGCCCGTTCTTAACGTTCTTTCTGTTTTTGATCGTGATAATTGGATTTCTCCTAGCGATCCCAGTCGGATTAATATTGCACTTTATCATGGGTCTATCTCGAATTGTGAAACAGATCTTGGTTGGGTTATGGAACACGGCGAAGACGATATTTCGATTTTTGAAGGGCACGATTTCGCTTTTCTTGGAGATATTCATAAAACAAACCAAACTTTAGACAAGCAAGGACGAATTAGATATCCTGGCTCAACTATCCAGCAAAATCATGGCGAGACTAATGATAAAGGTTTCTTAATTTGGGATATTAAAAATAAAGATTCCTTTGCTTGTAAACATATTAAATTAGAAAATCCTAAACCTTTTGTCACTATCGAATTAACGCTAAAAGGAAGATTGCCAAACAAATTTAAAGCTCCTGAAGGAGCTAGATTACGTTTGGTTTCAAATAATAATTTGCCTTTAAGCACGATGAAAAAAGCAGTTGAAGTTGCAAAGCATCGATTTAAGCCTGAATCAATTACATTTTTAAATCGCGCAGCTGGTATACGAGGAAGCGTAGAAGAACTTGCGAATGGACTAGCAACGGATAATCTTAGAGATTTAGCAGTGCAGGAAGAATTAATTGAAGAATATTTAAAAGATTTCCAACCGGATAACGATTTATTAGAGCGTGTTATAAATCTTAATGCTAAATATAATAGAGCGGTCGAGGATCAGGAAGAAGTAGGAAGAAATGTTAATTGGAGATTAGAGTCATTAGAATGGGAGAATTTATTTAACTATGGAAGTGGGAATCGGGTCAGCTTTAGTAAACTTAATGGAATCGTGGGGATCTTTGGGAAGAACTTCAGCGGAAAGTCTAGTATTATTGACAGCATGCTCTACGCTCTCTTTAATTCTACTAGTAAAAATGAGAGGAAGAATCTCAACATTGTTAATCAAAACAAAAATAGTGGTATGGGAAAAGTTGAGATTTCGATAGGAAATAAAAGATACACTGTTCAAAGAAATTCTGAAAAATACATCAAAAAGCTTAAAGGCGAAGAAACAGTAGAAGCAAAAACTGATTTAAATTTTGAGTGTTATGACGAGGTCACTGATGAAACTCAAAGTCTTAATGGTTTAACAAGAAATGAAACAGATAAAATAATAAGAAAGCATTTCGGAACCTTAGAAGATTTTCTTATGACATCGATGGCTTCTCAGCTTGGTGCTCTTCAATTCATTAGTGAAGGCTCAACAAGGCGAAAAGAGATTCTTGCTAAATTCCTTGATCTTGAACTTTTTGATAAAAAATTCAAACTAGCAAAGGAAGACGCTACAGATTTAAGAGGCGCCTTAAAACGTTTAGAAGGAAAGGAATTTGATGAAGATATTCTCGCGACAGAAGAAGAAGTCAGAATCAATGAAAAGGACACACAAGAACAAACGTTAATATGTAAAAAAATTAAAACAGAAATTTCTAATTTAAATAAAAAACGCATTAACTTGGAAAAAGAAATTGAATCGATCCCAACAGAAGTTATCAACATAGATGAAGTTTTATTAGAAATTAATGAAAAAGAAAAATTAGCCGCCCATAACATCGCAGAAAATATAGAATCAAATGGAGAACTATATGATAATCAACAAATTTTAAATCAAATTAATGTATTTATAGATAACTTTGACATTGATAATTTAGAACTTAAACAGGGGATTTTAAAGACAAAAGAGCAGCAGCTTAATAATATTATTGATGATATTAAAAATGAAGAAATCCGGCTTGAAAATCAAAAAAAGAAATCTGAGTTGCTTAAAGAAGTGCCTTGTGGATCTGAATACTCACATTGCAAATTCATAAAAGATGCTTACATAGCAACAGAGAAACTTTCTTTAACTAAAAAAATATGTAAAGAGTTTAAAGAATATCAAAAAGATTTGACCAAAGAGATAGATGATTTAAGCCCGAATAAAATAAGCGACCATCTTGCTAAATATGATCAAGTATTAGAAAAGAGAAACACAATCAAAGGAGCAATGAGCAAGCTACAGTTTTCAATAGAAAAAAATGAAATTAAAATTGAAGCTTTGGATAAAGATATTGCAAATTTAAATCAAAAAAGAGATGAATACTACCAAAATAGAGAAATTATTGATGGCAAAGGCGCCCTAATCAAAAAAATGGATGACATTTTATCACAAATTGAATCTCAAAAAGCAACTCTTGATGGCTGTGAGACAAATATACTTGAAATGTACAAGGAGCATGGTTCTATTGAACAGAAGCTTACTTCTCTTATAGAACAAAAACAAGAGTTGGCCGACCTACGAGAAGAATATTCAGCTTATGATCTTTTTATGCGCTGTATGCATACTGGCGGCATATCATATGACATCATTAAAAAGAAATTGCCAGTTATTAATAATGAAATCGCAAAAGTTCTTGCAAATGTTGTAAATTTTGAAGCTTTTTTTGAGGATGATGGAAAGCATCTAAGGATTTTTATTAAACATCCGAAACATGAGCCAAGACCGTTGGAAATGGGCTCCGGAGCAGAAAAAACCATTGCTGCCATGGCGATTAGACTGGCATTGCTTTCTGTTTCAAGTCTTCCAAAGGGCGATGTCTTCGTTCTGGACGAACCAGGAGCCGCATTGGACGCGGAAAACATGGATGGCTTCATTTCCATTTTAGAATTAATAAAATCTTATTTTAAAACAGTTTTATTGATTTCTCACTTAGACTCTTTAAAAGACTGTGTTGACATCCAGATTACAATTGATAAAAAAGGCGATTATGCACAAGTTGTAGAAGTTTGAGTGTAAAAAGCAAGTAAAAAACTATTTAAAGTATGGCGTCAGATTTAAAATTCAAATCAGATTTTGTGATCAATGCTCAAAATAATATTTCAAACGAATACGATAAAGAAGTAGATCAAGTTCCTATTTCTTTTGTTGTAAGAGGGCCAAGTACTATTCGCAAACGTTCGATTGCCTATATATGCACTATAGGAACCGATCCTTGTAAAATAGTAGGCGGCTGCACAACTTAAACAAAAGTATTTTTGTAATTTAATAAACTATTTATTATGCTCACTGTAGGAGGGTTTAATTTTGAGACACACTCTAGATAAAGTATTAAATAAGCTTGCATCAAGAAAGCTAACAGTTTGGTTAACAGCTACGGGTTTTATGTTATTTAATGTTGTACCTTTAGAGTCTTCGGACTGGGTGGCCATTTCTTTGGCCTACATTGGAATTGAAGGGTTGGCAGATATCGCTGCGCGCTGGAGGCATGGCAAGTGAGAATAACAAACGAAAGACTTCAGCAACTTATCCAAGAAGAAGTAGGCCGCGCCTTTTCAAATACAAATGTAGAAGAAGGACCCTCTGAACTAGAAGACATGGACAAACTTGTTGTCGACGGCGCCATGGAGGCTATTAAATCTAAGTCTAGCTTGTCTGAAGACGCGGATGAAGTTGAGTGGCACTTGTCTGCAATTAGAGAATTATTTGGAATACAGTAAATGGGGCTTGTTCTTAAAACATTTCTTAAAAAAGCATGGGCTTGGTTGAAACACAATTGGTATGCACCGGTTGTAGTAGTTTATACACTAATCCTTTGGTTTATTTTTCGACGAAAAGGTTCTGCGCACGAAGTGTTAGAAGTACGCAGCAAAAGCTATAAAGAACAGATCGATGTAATAAATAAAGCTCATGAAAAAGAAATAAAAAAAAGAGATGAAGTTTTAAAAAAATATAGTGAAACAATAGCTGAACTAGAAAGCGATTTTGCAAAAAATAACAAAGAACTAGATAGTAAAAAAAAGAAAGCAGTTAAAGAAATCGTAGATAAATATCATGACAATCCTGATGCGCTAGCAAGGTTGATGAGTACAGAATTTAATTTTGAATATACGAACGCGCGTAACGACGAGGAGGAATAATGAAATATTTTTTGATATTAACATTGATTTTTACATTCATATTTCCAGCACATTTATTTGCGGAGCCTCCTGGATCCAATTCAGATAGCACAAATTCTTCTCCAAAGATTACAGGCTTGCAAAAAGACGAGCCAGCGCCCTATTCTGGTGTGCTTTTAAATACAACAGCTGCTGCACAAATTTTTACAGATAAAAGCTTTTTTTCAGAAGAATTGTGCGCTATTAGAATTCAATTTGAAGTGCAAAAGAAAGTTGCAGAAATGCAACTTTTTCTTGATAGCACAAAAGTCAGCATGGACACCATGCAAGAGAAGTATTCTGCGATCATATCAATAAAAGACAAAGAAATTGAAAAACTTAGTGCCATAGCAATTGAAAATTCAAATGATTATCATATTTGGTGGGCATCAGGTGGTATTTTAGCAGGTATCGCGCTTACTTTGGCCGTACTCTTCGTTTCAAAGGAGGTATGACATGCCTACTATTGGTAAATATACTCATAATAGATTAATTGAATTAATTAATAATCGTCGTGAACCAATGAACTTGCATGGAAATGCAATATCAAATGCTGGTACGATTTCTGGAACTAATGTTTATATTACTGGCGATTTGCATGTTAGTGGAGGAGTTCACTTAGGAGATGCTGATGCTGATATTATATTGTCAACCGCTCAGCTGTCCGCCTCTGAAGGCGCCGAATTCGGCGGTGATGTTTTTATTGTAGATGACAAAAAACTTTATTTTGGAACGAATAGTGATGCTTCTTTTAGATATGATGAGGCCAACACTGATAAGTTAATTCTTTCTGCATCTGCCGGCGGCTTTGATATAAGCTTACCCGACAACAATTCATCTGCGCTCGCCTTCAAAGAAGGTTCAAATATGTATATGGAATTTGACACTACAAATAGCGGTGAAGATATTCGTATGAAAAAATTTGTCGCATTTGAAGGCCCAAATTTTGATCCAAAAATAATGTTTGAAGGCTCCAATGGCGCCACAATAGAAATTCCTGACAACGTTGCAAACGCTCTTCGCATAAGAGAAGGTAACAATACATATTTGACTTTTGCAACTACAGATGGACAAGAAGGTACCCAGTTTCATAAAACCGCACAAATCAGGGATGATGTAAAGCTTTATTTTGGAACCGATGGTGATGCCACTTTGATGTACGATGAAATCAACACAAATAAAATGATTATTTCTGGTGCGGCAGGCGGTTTCGATATAAATATGGCAGATAATGCAGCTAGCGGGTTTGAGATTACGGAGGCGGGAACTTCATATATGAAGTTCACCACAACAAATGATCAAGAAGAAATTGTTGTTGGCAAAAATCTTCATATGCGAGCCGGCGACCTAAAAATTGAAAATGATTTTCACAATGCAGCTTTCGAAGTTACCATGGATGACGGTTCCGCCGGCTCTGCTGAAATCTTATATTATGAGCCAAACGCAGACACAACCTTAACAAAAGGCGGAATATATTTTTTACACATAGACGGAACATGGGACGAGGCAGATGCTAATGCGGCTGCAACAGGCAAAGCACTGCTTGGAATCGCTTTAGGCACCTCCGCAAGAAACGATGGAATGCTAGTGCGCGGCTTTGTTAAGATTCCTTCAACAGAGGTTTTAAATGTTCCAGGTTCCGGAGAGTCAGATGGCCTCCCAGTATATATTTCTACAACTGCGGCCCATCTAGATTTTACTGCTCCTTCCGCTACCGGCGACATTGTAAGAGTTGTCGGCTATTGTATCGATGATGATAGCAGCGATATTTTACTTTATTTTTGTCCAGATAACACTTGGGTAGAAATAGCATAATAGAACAAGGTGACGTATGAAACAAAAAGTTAGAGATTTAATTGAAAATGTACTAGTCGATTTTAACGAAAAAGATAAATGGTTTTTTCATGCAATGTATTATGCTGATTGGTTGGACAAAGCGGGAGATGGCATAACAAAAGAAGAAGCCTTGGAATTATTAGGGTCTATTTCTTCTTGTATCAATGACGCGGACTTCGCTGATAAGGTTATGAATTTTGTGCACGAGAATAAAAATAAATAGGAAGCAAGAATGCCCTTAACTAAATACGTTTCAGTTACTTTTACAGGCGGCTCCAATGATGGGAGTACTTCAAATCCTTACACAACAATTGACGCCGCCGCCTCAGATATTGCCGACAACGCATCAGATAATGGCCCACATTACATAATCTTAAGTGAAAGCTCAGCCACGACAACAGTTTATTCGGCTAGCTATGGCCTAACTTCAGATTCGCAAGAGGACTTATGGATTGGCTCCTACAATTATGGTCTTATTATTAGCGGCGCGCATGGCCAAGACATCATAATCGATGGTTCTAGTGTCACAAATAAATCAGCATTTATATTATATGGCTCTGGTTCTGGTATCCACAATATGACGATTAGGAATTATGGAAATAATTCAAATCCAAATTACGGAGCCATTAGAATGACAAAAAGGCCATCAGACATTAGAGGCGTGACGATTTCAGGTTCTATTTGCGGTGGTATAACTCAATTGGGCGATCACACCAACTCTGGTGCTTGGACAAAAGTTGATAGTTGTCGGATACATATGGGAAGTCCAGCAAATGGCCGTCGTGCAATTGATTGGGGATCTCATGCTCGATATGCTTTGGTTAATAATTGTTTAGTCGTTTTTGCTGGCGGAACTGCAGATGGAACGACTCCTTCACAGGCCATTAATGCAACTTATGGGACTTCGTATACTACAGCTAGCTTTTGTACAGTGGCTATTAGCGTGAAGGACGCGCTCCATACAGATTCTGCTATTGCGATTGTCGCTGGTGAAGTAAAAAATTGTATTGTTAGCATGAGCCTTGCTCACGATTCTAATGACGTGGTCGCTTTTATTAGCGCCGACACTGCTACAAACAACCTTTATGCCGGGTGGAACACTGCTTCTGAAGCTGCTGGAATTCGCAGAACTTTCAACGGAACCAGCGCGTCATTTGGCGCAACAGATCTATCTTATAGAAACTCAGTTGCATTGACTTTATTTAATGATCCAGACCCCGAGTTTTTAAACCTGCAAGCGGATTGGACTTTAGCTGCAGGATCTCCGGCTTTAGATGCTGGAACTGCTTTGACCTATTTTACCGGGCTCACGGCTACAGACTTAAGTGGCACTTCGCGCGCCGATCCTCCGGATCTCGGCGCCTTTGAATTTGTTTCTACGGGCTACGGCAATACAGTAATGGGCGTTGCTGCCGCAAATATGGCCAGAGTATTGAATGTGACAAAAGCAAATCTTTCGAAAGTTGCAGGTACATGATGACAAAAGAAAAAGATTGGGATTATATTGCTCGTCTTGAAAAAGCAATTAAAGCAAAATATGGAACTGAAGCAATTCTTAATCCAAGCTCTAATTGGACGGAAGAAAAAGAACAGCAGTATATCGAACAATTAAAAGAATTTGCAAAAAAAGAAAATATACGAAAAGAACAAACAGATAAAGTTGAAAAAGACGGTTTTTTCATTGCTAAGAATCTAATTACTAAGAAAAGCAAAAGAAAATGTCCAATTTGTGGCATATATTCTTTTAAAGCAAGAGACGATCTTTATAGGAATAAATATGATTGTTGTTTTAAGTGCTTTATTCAGTGGGTTGAGAATCGCGAGGAACGCTGGTTAGAAGGTTGGAGACCAAATAATGATAAGAAAGAATAAAAGGCGGATTGATCCAAGATATTTTTTGCATGAAAAGTTGAATTTGATGCAGGAGGAAGAAGAACGCACTGTGGTGCCGGTCTCAACTCGCTATGACCCCTCAAAAACTGAGACTGGGGAATATGAACTTCTTCCGAGCGCAGAGGAAATGACTGTGCAGAGGGCCGACCAGGCCAAAGCAGCCAAGGCCAAAGCAGCCAAGGTCAAAGTAATAGCAGATACAAGAGCAAAATACGCGGTGGAAGAAAAGCCAGTGTACAGAGATATTCCAGGGTATGGAAAAGTTAGAATTCCTCAGAAACTCGACGTCGAATCAGACCCCGGCAGTGACATTCCAAAATTGGGCGCCTACTACAAAGCCTTTCCGGGGCAGGAAGATAAAGAAACAGGTGCCGCATTGAACCTGGCAATGGAGAGTTTTGAGCTAAGCGGCGAAGAACAGCCCTTCGAAGGTCTTGACCGCGACGACGTCAAAAAAACGAACAGGATGGTTCGGGGCTGGATCGACGAATACGGTGCTGCCGGCGCCGCCGAGCATATGCTCGATTATGTACATAACCTTGGTACTTACGCGCACCAGGCCGGCAAAGACCAAGCGCCGTACGTCCAGGCGCAAGAAAAATATTTGCAACATCTTCTTAAGAAGGGACATGCTCCAATTATGACAAAGCGGCTTCAAGCACAGCACGGTGGCCCCGGAGAATATAAACTCTCCATGGCCTATGAGAAAGCCATTGATAAACATAAAACTGCTCAGGGTGCCGTTGAAGCCCATAAAAAAAACGTGGGTCCCAATCCCATTGGGTACAATGCTAAGGAGTTGAAGAGGCTTGAGAACAACGTTAAGACGGCCTGGACAGCCCTGGTGCCAATTCGCCAGAAAGCACGGAAAGCGGGAGTTTATAGTGCTGAAGACCTTGCTGCCAAAAGGCGTTTTCATGAGGTGCCAGGATATGCGAAACAAATTACTCATTATAAGAAACCTGATGGAACAATAGTAGCTGCCGAAGATCTGCCCGACGATGCCGACTTTTACGATTGGGAAGGATTATCAACAGAAACCGACCAGGAAACCAGAATCAGACTAGCGGGAGAATACCTCGATGCCGTAAAGACTCAGTTTGCGAAGCGCGGAGAAGAAGTGCCAGCTGGCTTTGACCAAGAGCTTGCAGGAATGTCAACCGCGGCAATTATAAGAGGCATTAACGAAATCGTCCCTGTCCACGCGGAAGAAGGTGCTTTGGCGATTTCGCTGGCCGGCGACCCTACCCGCAGAGGTAAGAGACTTCGCAAGCAACAAGAAAGTCATGCATTAAGTACCGGCAAAGGCCCCAAAGGCAACAAGGCAAGAGTAAAATTTACAACGACAACGGAAGAAGTTCCAACGGCGAATGCGCTAGCATATGAAGAATCCGGAGGCAAACGAGGCATCAAAGACCAGACAAAAAAAGTTACTAAAAGAACAGCACAAGTCTTCTTCCAAGGCGAAGGCGGCTACGATGATGCCGAATCGATTGTTCCAGGCGATCCAAGGTTTCAGCAGGTGGAACTTGGAGGAACAGTTTTAGAACCGCCAAAAGGCGGCGCGGGAAGAAGAGTAATTGTTGGAGCAAAAGAAGGGCCTATAGTTCGCCCGGGCGAAGAAGCTACACTTAATATTGGCGACTTTGCAGTTGAGGCTGAGACATCAAAAGATCCAGTAAAAGCATTTGAAGATCGCGTGATGCAGGTTCTTAAAGGGAAAGGGATTGTAGGCGCCGGCGAGGACCAAAAGGTGCACTTAGGAAAACTTAGTTTTGACGCTGCATCTGCAGGCGCCGACCCGAGGCCGACTTTGACTGAAGGCGGTGTGGGAGCATTAGTATCTTTAGCTTATGGGCTTTATGACACTCGTAGTCCCGAAGAGCGGGAAGCTGGCAAGCCACCAAAATGGAAACACGACCCTGACGCTAAAATATCTAAAACTGCAGAACTTCTTTTAAAAGGAATGTATAGTAAATATCAAGACCTTCAAAAAGAAAGTGTGAGGCTAAACGGACTAGCGGCAAAAAGCCGAGAAAAATTAAATGGGGCGAAAGATCTATATGCAGATGCACAAAGGGACGGAAACTCTGAAACAATTAAAGCCGCCAAACAAGCTTTAAATCGGGTTCAAAAAATTTACAATAGCTGGGCCCATAAAAGTAGAGTCACAAACAACAGCGTGGCTAAATTCCGCCCAATAATGAGCCCATATGGGCACGCGCGAAACTTCATGGGCGGTAAGTCAGCTGAAGAAGAAGCTGCCGCGGGCCAATTAACCAGGGACGAGGCCGCCTTGAAAGCTGCCGAAGCCCAACGCGCAGCAAAACTATCTGCGCAACAACGCGCCGCGGAAGCCAAGAAGAAAGCCGACGCAGAAAGGCGCCGGAAACGCAATTTGCCTCCGGTTCCGATACAAGAATCTTTACGCAGAAACAAAAACAAAGCTTTTAAAATTCGAATCAAAAGGAGAAAAAAATAAATGGCAACAGTATATGAAATCGTGCAAGGAATTGCACAAGCCGCAGCAAATGCATATGACGGATCACATGTTGAAGGATATTCTGCAGATGAAAAGTCAAGAGAAGTAGGTTTAAAAAGAGAGGAGGGAGACCCTATAATTGATTCTCGCGTTATGGATGGCTTTAAAGTTAAATTCCATGGCGATAAATTGGTTGTCCTTTATCACTCTGAAATAACTTTGAAAGAATTTCACGCTAGAAACTTTGAAGATGATATTGAAAGCACCTTTAATGATATTGCAAAATTCCTCAAGAAAGAATATAAGAATATTACAAAGAATACGCTAACTTTAACTCCAGAAGGAGACGCAGATATCCATGCCCAAAGCATGTCGAGAAAACGCAATTGGATTCAAGCCACAAAAACTTATAAAATTGGAGGCTTGGGAGATGTTGAGCCTGTCAAAGGCGGAAGCCCTGAAGATCGTTTAGACGATGCAATGAAGAAGTGGCTTGCCCTCGGTGGAGAAGGTGCTAAGAAGCCACAAAATGTATCTATCAAGGGGTAACAAGTGGCATATCAATTAACAAAAAAAGAGATGACAAGAGAGATCCTTAGATGCGGAAAGGATCCAGTTTATTTTGTTAATAACTATGCACGCATTTCTCACCCATTAAAAGGCTTAGTCCCATTTAAAACTTATGGCTACCAGTCAGATTTATTGAATGACTTTGATGATCATCGATTCACAATTATTCTTAAAGCACGCCAATTAGGGATATCAACAATAACTGCTGCCTATGTTGTATGGTTGATGCTTTTCCATCGCGACAAAAATATTCTTGTGATGGCTACAAAATATACTACTGCCTCTAATCTTGTTAAGAAAGTTAAGCACATGCTTAAACACTTGCCGGAATGGGTTCAAATATCAAAAGTTGAAGTAAATAACAGAAGCTCTTTTGAATTAAGTAATGGGTCGCAGATTAAAGCTTCTTCCACATCTGCAGATGCTGGTCGATCAGAAGCTCTGTCTCTATTAGTTGTTGACGAGGCCGCGCATGTTGAAGGTTTAGACGAATTATGGACAGGTCTATATCCAACACTTTCAACAGGCGGTCGATGTATTGCGCTTTCAACGCCAAATGGCGTTGGGAACTGGTTTCACAAAACTTATATTGATGCTGATTCTAATAAAAGTAATTTTTATCCTATTAAATTATTGTGGGACGAACACCCAGATCGAGATGAGCAATGGTTTGAAAAAGAAACAAAAAATATGTCCAAAAGACAGATCGCACAGGAACTGGAATGTAATTTCAACGCATCAGGTGAGACTGTTATTCATTCAGATGACATAGCAAGAGTTGATAAGACGGTTAAGCCGCCAAAATATAGAACAGGGTTTGATAGAAACTTTTGGATCTGGGAAGAATACAATGCAGAAAATAGTTATTTGTTATCTGCAGATGTTGCTCGTGGCGACGGAAACGATTACTCCGTATTTCATATATTTAAGCTGGAAACCATGGAGATTATTGCAGAATATCAGGGCAAATTAACTCCAGATCTTTTTTCAGAAGTATTGTTCAACGCCGGAAGAGAGTTCGGGAATTGTATGATTGTGGTTGAAAACAATTCTGTTGGGTTCTCAGTATTAGAAAAATTAAAAGAAAAAGAATATCCAAATGTTTATCACTCTGTTAAATCTACACATGAATATATTGATCAATTAACTGCAGAAAGCCTTAACGGTACAATTGCTGGCTTTACCACCTCTTTAAAAACAAAACCACTTTTAGTTGCCAAGTTTGAAGAATTTATTAGAAATAAAATTTTAATAATTTATTCTTCGAGATTAAGAGCAGAACTAGATACTTTTATTTGGAACAACGGGAAAGCAGAATCCCAAAAAAGTTATAATGACGATTTGATTATGGCCTGCGCAATTGGTTGTTGGGTTAGAGATACTGCAATCGTTGAAAATAAAAGAGATTTAGAGTATAAAAAAGCGCTGTTAGGGTCTATAATAAAGAGTAATTCTATCTTGGATACAAAAATTCCTGGAATGGTTAAAAGTAGAAAAGACTTCGAAGAAGAGAGAAAAGAATTAAAAGACCACGTATGGTTACTAAAAGGATAAAACATGGCAAATAGAAGCAAAAACCCAAAGGATTCAACTTGGCCATTATTTAAAAAGCTAACTAGATTATTTTCAGGCCCGTTTGTTAACTATCGCTCACAAAGCACAAGACAACTATCTAGAAGACGGTTAGACAAATATAGCAGTCGTTTTAAAGATGTTGCAGGACAAAAGTTTCAAAGATTATCTTACAACCCATTTGATAATCTTTCTGCTAATATCATGGCTGCGCAAAACAGAGCGCAGAGATATATAGACTTTGATCAAATGGAATACACACCAGAGATTGCTTCTGCATTAGATATCTATGCAGACGAAATGACAACCTCTAATAACTTAAGAAGAATAATATCAATTGAATGTCCAAATGAAGAAATTAAAAGCATTTTGGAAACGCTTTATTATAATGTTTTAAACATTGAATTTAATTTATTTGGCTGGTGTAGAACAATGTGCAAATATGGAGACTTTTTTCTCTATTTGGATCTAAACCCAGAAGTCGGCATAACAAATGTTATTGGCCTTCCAACTCAAGAAGTAGAAAGATTAGAAGGTGAAGACAAAACAAATCCCAATTATATACAGTATCAATGGAACACCGGCGGATTAACTCTTGAGAATTGGCAGATGGGTCACTTTAGAATTCTTGGAAATGATAAGTATGCTCCCTATGGAACTTCTGTTTTAGAGCCAGCAAGAAGAATTTGGAGGCAGCTGACACTTTTGGAGGACGCAATGATGGCATATCGAATTGTGAGGTCTCCAGAGAGAAGAGTGTTTTATATTGATGTTGGCAATATCTCTCCACAAGATGTTGAACAGTATATGCAAAAAGTTATAACATCGATGAAAAGAAATCAAGTAGTTGATCCGGAATCGGGCCGAGTTGATTTGCGCTATAATCCTATGAGCATCGATGAAGATTACTTTATTCCTGTTCGAGGTGCGGTACAATCGACTAAGGTTGAATCATTGCCAGGCGGGACATACACAGGCGATATTGAAGATGTTAAATATTTAAGAGATAAATTATTTTCTGCATTGAAAGTGCCTCAGTCATATCTTGCACGAGGAGAGGGAGCAGAAGAAGATAAAACCACACTTGCGCAAAAAGATATAAGATTCGCTAGAACAATCCAAAGGCTTCAGAGATCAATCGTTACAGAGCTAGAAAAAATTGGGGTTGTTCATCTTTTTACAATAGGTTTTAGAAGTGACGATTTGATTTCATTTAAGTTAACTTTAAATAATCCGTCTAAGCTTGCAGAGATGCAAGAACTTGAGCACTGGAGAACAAAATTTGATGCTGCTGCTTCAGCGACTGAAGGCTTCTTTAGCAGAAGATGGATAGCACAGCATATGTTTGGCTTTAGCGATGAAGACATGATTCGAAACCAAAGAGAGATGTTCTTTGATAGAAAATTTGATGTAGCACAAGAGGCTGTACGTGAAGCTATGATGGCTCAAATGCAAGGTGCAGCACAAGGCGCGGCAGAGCAAATAGGACCGCCAACAGAGGCGTCTCCTCCGGCAGAAGGTGAAGAAGCCCCAGCAGAAGGCGAAGAAGCTGCCGAAGGCGAAGAAGGTGCCGAAGGTGAAGAAGGCGCCGAAGGAGGAGAAGGCGAAGAAGGAGAAAGTGCTTTATTAGCAGCACCACCAGGAAAGCGAGATGAGAATTGGTGGAAAGTTCAAAGGGCTGATGCTCTTGGTCGGCCAAAACAAACTAAGACTTCAAAATCTAAAGGAAAATGGTACAAACCAGTAACTTATGACAGAAGAGATATGGGAGCTAGAAAGAGACACTATAAGAGCCAGTGGGCGGATGAAGTTGGCAAAGGCACAAAGCGCAATAT
>Ga0114908_1000866_pt1 | contig 15934 bp, 23 predicted proteins | sample MalvireepMed_s17_FD_87292 | JGI IMG/M metagenome (GOLD analysis project Ga0114908, IMG submission 87292) | Marine viral communities from the Global Malaspina Expedition - Malaspina viral metaG DeepMed_s17 | ecosystem: Environmental > Aquatic > Marine > Oceanic | place: Mediterranean Sea... | reverse complement strand
TTAAAAGAACTCAGAGCACGGAAGTTTTCAGATACAAATAAAATAACCAAATTACTAAAATTTGATAGAAAAATTTGGAGAAAGGTAGAAAGTGGAATAAATCCACCACCACAAAAACACATACTAAAAAAATTCTGTCTACTTATTAATTGTAAGACGTATGAGCAAAATCAATTATTTGCTCTCGCTAAAAAATGGGAACCTAGCCCACTAACTAATACAATGAATCATGTTATAACTCCGTCAGTCGAACTTATGAAACACTACAAACCAGAAGAATATAAGCTCTGGTACGAGGCAGCTATACAAGAAAATACCCCAGACTATCAACACAAGTACTGGGGTATTTAATTAGATCAATGACCAGGTCCACCAGTTAACGGTGCACTGCTGGATTTACCACACGGCACAATTGCTGCAGCAAGTATGTCTAACACCTTCATTAAACCTTCAGGTGCTCCGTCATCTCTTGCTTCAACGTGAACATTATATTTAGCCGAATTATCTGTGGTCCTTATATTTTCAGACTTCTTATTAGTAGTAACTGACGCCTTCATTGAACACGTAACAGGTGACCACCATGCTGCGTATTTCGCTTGAGTACTAATATTACCTGTAGTATCAGATGAAGTAGTACTTTTACTGGCTGATTTCACTTCCATAGAGAAATCTATTGTCGCTCTCTTAACTGCTAAATTAGGAATATTTACAATAGCCAATAAAGGAACATGAAGATCATTTTTTTCTAATGTTGTATTCGTTACCGAGACTTTTTGTCCGCCTTGTCCGGAGGACAAATATGTATTAGTAACTGGTGTATGAAATGCGAAATCAACCGATCGCGCCGACATACTACCATTACCGGTATCGTCTAACCCAACGTCTTTAATAAACTGCTGAGTAATATTGGATAATTGTCCTTGCGCCTTAGCGGCCGCGATAAGTGGTTGACCTATAAGGTCGGACATTGGAAGCCCTTTAAATTGATCTGCAATTCCTGCCATAACGAGAGTATTTAATTATCCTAACGACAAAAAACCATCAAGAAGGCAAAATTTTTATTAATTCTTGTCGAATTCTAGCAATTCCTTCAGGTGGCTGGGCGGCATCGAGCTTAAGTTTAATTGTAGCCATCCTCTTCCCATTGACTGAACTTACTTTTGCACTAATCTCATCATCCTCTATGTCTTCAAAATGGCCGAGTTCAACTTCAAACTCAATTTCAAGTTCTTTAATATTAAGATGTGTACTATGAGCGAGTGTTAGTAGTGGTACGTCTACATCTACAACATGAGATCCATCGTCATCGTTCGACGGGAGCTTTAAGGTAAAAAAATGTGGCTTACCATCCTCATCGAAATAATTTTTAAGGAAATTTTGATAATTAAGCTGTTCGACTTTAGTCTGTGCTAAGACTGTTGACCTGTATAAAGATTTAACTAATTGATTAAATGTTTTATTAGTCTTATCCTTGGATGATTTATTCTGCTTGCTAGGTTTGAGGGCACCAAACCCTTCCTTATTGTCATCGTCTTTATCAAAAACATACTTACCCACACAATTATTTTAATATCATTTTAATGAGATGCAACTGGTGGTGTGAAGTCATCACCTTTTGTCCTCGGCTTGTTTTTTGAATAGCCTGCATCATGCGCAAGTTTAGATATATACTGTCTAGACGCAGGTCGTGGCTCTCCTGTCACAGGATGATCAGGGAACAGGTTCTTGTCTCTTGCAATATCAGCATATGTTTCTTTTGATCCAAGGTGGTGGATACGAAATATTCTCAACATTATGTCTCGATACCTTTGTTCATTCTCTCGAACCCCAGGAAGACGCCCTCTTGGGTGTTTAATACCTATGGAGTCTGCTATTTGTTTGACAACATGTGTTGTTAAATCCTCAACCCTAGCTATGTTGACAAATGTCGCGGGCTGACGATTCCCAGCCGGAACTTCTATATAGCCCTGCTGAAGGGCCAGTTTTACAGCTTCTATTTTGTCATCAGAGAGTTCAGTCATACCAAACGGGCGAGCCATCTCATTAAAATAAGCTTCCCAAATTAACTGACCTTCATAGTCCATATAAGTATTTATCTTTTAATTATATAATTATGGTCAGGTTGCTTTATTATTATTGTACCTTTAAAGCTTTGAGGTATTGGAACTTCCCAATTCACCTCAGGAGTAGACTTTAAGGCCCTATCTGCTATTTTATGCGGAATGTAATGAGGACGATAATATCTTATAACAAGACTCTCACCCTTTCATTCGCCTGGATCGTTTCCATCGATGACCTTGTCGCGGTTATTCTTAAACTCCTCACGAATCTCTTTTATGCGCTTACCAATCTCTTCGCGATGGGCCTTCATCTTCTCATACCATTCTTTTCTCCCGGCGGCTAGTTTCTCTCTAAGAGCTTTCTTTTCGTCGTCTGTGGCATCCTTCCATGCTTTCCTATCAAACCCCTTACGATCCTTCTTAGCAGCAGCTGCAAAAGCTTCTTTTAACTCTTTGATCTTGGCGTCGTCTCTTACGAGCTTGCCGAAGGCACTACCCTTCTTGCGATCACGAACTTTATGACCACGCTTCTTAGCGTCAGATCTACCCTTCTTACGTTTATCAAAAGCTGCCTTAAAGCGCTCCTTAGCTTTAGCAGGGTCCCATTTCTTTTGTCCCTTTTCCGGACGCTCCTTCTTTGGTTTGTCTGGTTTAGGTGCAGGCTGAGGAACCTGAGCTTGGATAGTAACTCCAAATACCAATCCTAAGATTATTAATAAGCGCTTCATATAATTATTTATCTCTTTTTGCCGAAATATTCTACAGCGTGACCTTCATCTACTAAAATTTCATTGTAAGTTTTATAGGCGTCTACTTCACTGTTAAACAATTCACCTAATAAGCGTCCAAACTTACCTTTCTTATCTATCTGAGTCTGAACAATTACCTGATTTTTACCTTCTTTTATAAGCTCTTTTAATCTAGCTTTTGCAGCCAAACCCCTTTTTTTCTCCTCTTTATCTCTAGTACGAGATTCTGGAGCATTAATTCCATACAGTCTAATTCTTTCCTTTCTAAAAACACTGAACCCACAATCAATTAAAGCGTCAACAGTGTCGCCATCTACGACCCTTGTTACTTTTGCTTTATATTCGTACATTATTCTCTTTCTCTTCTTTTTCTCCACTCATCATATTGACGGCGTCTTTCATTCTGATCTATATCAGACTTTATTTTATGTTGACCAGATTGCAAACTTTCTACTCTCTTAAGTAAATAGTCTCTCCTATCACCGTCTTCCATTTTACTTAAATATTCTAAGCTCTTCTCAATAATCTTAGGATCAACCTGGGGACGGCGAGATGGTACCGTTACAACATTAGGTGTCGGAGAAGCTGCTGTTGGCTTCTTAGATTCTCTATCTCTACTAGATCTACTTCTACTACTCTCTTTGGTGTCTTTCTTTACTACTGTAGCCTTACCTTTTGTACTAGTAAAAATACTTGGAATCTTATTATTAAGAAACGATAATGTCTCTTCGTCTCCATCATTAATTACTTTAACTACATCTCTAGATATACTTAAAACCCGAACTACACCGGATTGTTCACCAGCTTTTAAACTTAGATATTTATTAGGTAAATCTTTAGAGTACATATGTGCCTTAGTCTCACCTCGCCAACGTGTTACTCCTGTTAAGAAAAGCTTTACCTTCGGTATCTCTATCTTGTTAAGTATCTCACTAGCAGGAGGTAGAGCTTCTGTTAACTCAAACGCGTTTCTTGTAGTAATAACTGAGTATGGATTTTCTTCTGCTACTAACGTCACCGAAAATAATAATATAAATAATCGCTTCATCGTCTATAATTACTTATCTTTCTTACCCAATGTTTAAAGATTTTCCAAAAATTAACTCTACATTCTCTTTTTGTTATCTTAGCATTTTCTCTCAACATTTTATTAAGACCAGCTAATGACTCTTTATCTGCACTCCATCTTTCATCTTTCCATGTTATGACAGTAATTTTCATAAATAATTACATGCCTGAACTAGGTTATAATACTCTTGCTACTACTTTTACTGGTACTAAGAAACACGGAAAATTGCATTGTACTAATCCTGATTGCTATGATGATGACTGCCACGGAGAATGTTTAGAAGAAGAATGTTGCAACAGCGACTGTGGCTGTCATGATCAAGAATCATAATTACAACTATTTAGTGTGTAGGTATTAGTAATTGTAAGGTTTGTGTATATACGATGATTGATTATACATCATTTTAGCAAGTACCTCCGTGGTCTTCTCTTATAATATCCGAATCAGATATCTCAGCCCAATATATCTCATAGCACACAGAGTCTTCCAATGCCTCAAATACATGATACTCTCCAGGAGGAACTGTAGTAGCTTCACCGGTAGAAAGTATAGTTACATCCACTAAATCATAATCATTTTTCCATGCAGTTATTTTCAGCTTACCCTTCTCAACGTAAAAGCAATTATACTTATATTGATGTTTATGCTTACTGCAATATCCACCTTTATTAGTCTCGATACGGTGAATTTCGACGTTATTCTTATTAAAGAGAGGCTGTGTAGTGCCCCATACTTTGCCTTGTTTATGTAAGTTCATTGATAGTAACAAGATCAGCAATAACATTATTGCTCCGTAAAAACTCTATACCCTTGTCTATTCGATAAGTATCACTGTAAACTACTCTCTTAACTCCTGCTTGTATAATTAATTTAGCACAATCAAAGCAAGGACTCATAGTTAAATAAATTGTCGAATCTTTACTGCTATTTGTACTTTTAGCTAACTTCATTAACGCATTTGATTCAGCATGTAATACTTCTGGCTTAGTCTCATATCCAAATCTAGTTTCATACTCACAAGTATTATCATACCCTGCAGGAGTACCGTTATAACCATCAGAAATAATTTGACCATCTTTAACTATAAGACAGCCTACCTTTTTACGCTTTGCTTTAGACAACTGACCCCACTGATCGGTCATCTTTAAATACGTTTTGTCTAAGTCTGCTTGTTTGGGCATAGACTAATAAGGTATATCGTTCAATGAACCATGTTCAGACTCTGTTAGTAACTGATGCCCGGTTGCATCTACAGTTGGATTAGATAAGCTGAGTATTTTATCTATATCTTCTTTTACCTTAGTACCACCCCACCTAGTTTGTACCATAGTACCGTCAGATAATGGATCAATACTCACTACAACGTCGAGATTAAACAGCATTTCTGCTCCTTCTAGTGTATGTAATTTTATAAAATGTGCCATGTTAAATATCTCTATCGCAATCAGTTTTTAAATACCATTTAAGAGCGTCAGGGTCTTTTGCTAAACGACCAGATGATTCATAAGCTTGCTTACGAATATTATAAGGTATCGAATGTCTATTACGAGCCGTGTTTGTAAGTCTTTGACATACAGACTCTACTTTTGTCCAAAATCTATACGACAATTTCTGTCGATGTTCATCAAAAATCTCTTGTTCAATATCCCACATAACCTTAGTAGCCTCTTGACTCTCTTTATTTGTCACAATCTTATCTACTAGCTTTTTTGAATCTAATTTACCATTAACAAATGTAAATTCAAATTCAAACCAACACTCATCACCATCCTTGGTAGTAAATGTAGTGTAAAAGCTTATATCACGGGTTGTAGTATTTTTTCCCCATTTATTTTTACCTTTTCGCTTACTCAACTGCCCTCTATAAAGTTTGTACAAATCAAGATTACCTCCATGCACTGGCTCAAAATCTTTAGTCTGAAACTTATGATAAGTATCAAACAACTTCTCATCCTTCTTATCTAAAACCCCTTTTAAATAAGATTTCGGTACAATTATTTCATCATACATACCCATTTTAATATCTCCAGTCTTTGTATTTGTACTTATCTTTGTTCTTCTCCCAGTCAACTTCTTGTTCTGCCTTTTTACGGCTTCGATGATATGTAGCTATTAAAAAAAGAACAAATACTGCTGGTAATAAAAATAATAGTTCCACGTCGCCAATAGTTATCATTTGTTTGTGAGCTCTACAATATCCTCTAGCCCAACCTTAACTCGTACCTTTTTAACAGTAGCAACATTGCTAGGTAATCTTGTTCTATTAAACCACTGCTCATACTTTTCATAAGTATCAAAAATACGTATTGTCGGTTTCATATCTGGAAATTTTACGATCACCTCCCAATCATAATCCTTATTCGACTTCTTAGCGCGCTCAACGGTTTTACGAATATCAACACTACCAAAAGTCTTTACAGCATGTTGAAAAGAAACACCATCACGCCCTAACTTACCATACTCTCCGCATTCATAATGATCTTTTGATATCATACCATAAGGATTAATATAAAATATTGTAAATTGACCGTTTGGAAAATCATCTACCTTATACACATTATTGCGAGCTCCAAATCTGTGCTCTGGAATATCACTGCCAGCAACAATATTAACATATACTATTTTTCCAGTTTCTTTAGCTATCTTAATAGCCTTCTTTGTTTCTATGGCTAAATTACGATTGTAATAATCAAGAGATTTAACAAAATACCCCATAGCTTTAGTCATAGGGATAAAGACTGTTTCCTTACTAATAATATCATTAACAGGAAAATGATCTTCACTTGATCGGTGCATCGCAATCTCTTCTCTAGTTAACCCTGCATGTTCAAAAACCTTAGTAGGCTTTTTCATTTCAGCGTGTGGGGGAATACCTTCTGCATACGCAGAACCGACAATTAATATTGATAATAATATTTTTTTCATTTTAAGGAGTCTCTTCATCTAAAATAGGATCAGTTGCTTCTCTCTTTAAATCGTCTTCGTATTTCTTTTTTAACCCTTCCTCTGCTTTTACCTCAGGATACCGATCGACCCAATTAGGATCTAATCTCCCTAGTGCAACATTTTTTTGATAAGTGGATTTCAAAAAAGCGCTATGCTTAAAACTATCGAGCCTGGGTGTTCCGTAACCTATAGTTATTTCTAAATCATCATTACCACTCATCGACTCCATTTTACCTCTAAACTCGTTTGCTCCTTGAAAAGTAACTTTGGTACCAAATAAATGAAGTGTTCTAAGTTCTTGCAAATCGAGAAGATAAATTAATCCTTTATCTGTAACACTAGTACCATATAAATTTAAATTTTGTACTCTTGGTAAATAAGCCGCAATCTTTTTACAAGCTTCATCATCAATCATTTTGTTTAGTGCTAAATTTAATTTCCGTAGCTGAGATTGACTTGCAAGAGAATCGATTGCTTTATGAGTTAAAGCTCCTTTCTTTGCACTTAGTTCATAAAGCGGCCGACCTTCTATCTCTGTTATAGCTAATGCAAAATCAGCATCACTTAACTTCTCTTTATCTTCAGGTTTTTCAGCAAATGTTTCACCATTTAAAAGAAGATAATAAATGTCAGGGGTTGCTTCGGACATTGACATAAACACGCCGTTGTACTTCTGAACCATCGCTGATGGTGTCATCGTCTGCCCGTAAGCTGAACCTACTACAAATAAAAATAATATTAATCTCTTCATGTCAAATTAAAAAAAAATGGTGGCAGGAATGTTTGGTTACCTGCAACTTTTCGGGTCCTCGATCAAATTTATTCTGATCACCCTACTTCGAACTACCTTCCAGTCCCTCAACCACTCGGCCGTCAGTTCCTTGGGTATACATTAACACTCGAGGCGAATGTTTATTCTGTCACACCAGAGACGATCCGTCAACCGTCTCAAAATTAAAAAATGGAGTCTTGTTCTTTTTAGTCAGCTTCTCAATGATCAGCTGAACCGCGCCACGGCTTTCTCCATTGCCGCCCAGCCTCGTATGTGTCGGGAAGGACTAACTTTAACATTATTCCTCTCAGGAGGCGCGGGTCTAAAATATGTCAAATAACTCAAAATATTATAGTTACTCTAGACGGTAGTGCAACTAATTTCTTCTCGCCAGCTACCATAGCTTTGTACACCAGAGTCGCCACATGCATAGCATGGCAGATATCCACCTTCGACTTCAATGATAGAACCACCTCTACCACCGCAACGAATGCATATAAGACCAGATTTGGTTACTTCATCAATTGCGCGATCTACTCCCTCAATTGCAGTGTCATAGTCTTGTGATTGCATTAAAATTAATGTAGCTTGGTCAATATCATTTTCAGTAACCGGACCAACAACATCCATACCTAACTGTCTAAGTCTTTTGCGATCTGGAAAACAACCTTCAGCAATATGAAAATCAATATACTTATTGACTAGTGACTGTTTAGCTGAGTAAGGACTCACATCAGCAAAATGAGACTTGTCTGGTGTATCAGGAGTATAAATAAAATACATATCCTTTACGCAGTCTTCCCGGACTTCCTGATCATACTCAATCTGATAATCTCTATATTTTCTACCACTCATAAATTTATATTATAACTATTTACCCTAAACGAGCAAGCTTTTAATTCTCCAGATAATTTTTCTGATGTTTTTTATCTACAATACAATTTCCCATAACCAGGAATTCAATATTTGTTCCCATAAAACATTTAAACGCGTCTAACGGGGTACACACAATTGGCTCTCCACGAATATTAAATGAAGTATTCACTAATACCGGATAGCCGGTTATTCTTTTAAATTCAGTAATTAGAGCATAATACAACGGATTAGTATCTTGATGCACAGTTTGCACTCGAGCAGAATAATCGACATGTGTCACCGCTGGAAGTTCTGATCTCTTTACATTAAGTTTTTTAATTCCAAACAACAGTTTTTCAGATTCACTCATCTTGCACCGAATATTCTTTTGTACATCAGCTACAATCGACATATAAGGACTATCATAATCAATTTCAAACCAAGTATTTACATCTTCTCGTAACACTGAAGGAGCAAAAGGCCGAAAACTTTCTCGAAATTTAACTTTTAAATTTAATATTCTTTGCATGTCTACAGACCGTGGGTCACCTAGAATCGATCTATTTCCTAAAGCTCTAGGCCCAAATTCCATTCTACCTTGAAACCATCCTACAGCTTTATTATCAATTAATTGTTTTACAGTCTTTTTAATAAGCTCAGAGTCTGAAACTGTTTCAAAAACAGCTCCAACTTCAGATAATTGTTGTTCGATTTCATCATTGCTGAATTTTGGTCCGAGATAAGACCCTTTCATTATATCACTACAATATATTTTTTTGGGGTTGTTTAGCTTACTGTGCCAAATTGCTAATGCGGCACCAAGAGCACCACCCGCATCACCCGCTGCAGGTTGGATCCAAATATCTTTAAAACATTTATCCCTAAGAATTTTTCCATTAGCAACACAATTAAGAGCCACGCCACCGGCTAGACATAAATTTGGAATTTTATATTCAGTCGCAAGAGAGCGCACCATTTGTAATAAAATCTTCTCAACTACAACCTGAATAGACGCTGCAATGTCCATATGAAATTGAGTCAATGGTTCTGAATCTGGCTTCCTCACTGGCTGCCCAAAGAGATCTGAAAACTTCTTGTTAATCATAGTACGACCAGTCATATAATTAAAATAAGACTGATCTAAACGGAAAGAACCATCCTCTTTAACATCAATTAACTTCTCTAAAATTAAATCCTTGTACTTTGGTTCACCATATGGCGCTAAGCCCATCACCTTATATTCACCACTGTTAACACGGAAGCCTGTATAATGGGTAAATGCAGAATATAATAACCCTAATGAGTGAGGAAAATGAATCTCTTTAACAATATCAAGCTTATTTTGTGTACCAATTGCAACAGTTGTTGTTGCCCATTCTCCAACTCCATCAACAGTTAAAACTACAGCCTCTTGGAAAGGTGATGGGTAAAACGCACTTGCAGCATGGCTAAAATGATGCTCAGTGAATAGAATAGGGTTTTTAAAAACTTCGCCAAAAGAATTTTTTAATTTCTTTAAGATTGATCTCTTCAAAAAAAACTTTTCCCTGAGCCATGTCGGCATGCCCATCCGAAAAGATCTAAAGCTTCGAGGAACATTTGTTAAATGGGTTTTTAAAATTCTTTCAAACTTTAAAGAAGGTTTATCATAGAATACTATATAATCTACATCCTGTAATTTAATACCAGCCTCACATAAAGCATAACTAATAGCTTTAACAGGGAAACTTGCATCGTGTTTTTTTCTTGTAAACCGTTCTTCCTGTACTGCGGCTACAATATCACCATCCACTAAAATAGCGGCGGCACTGTCATGATAAAATGCTGAAATACCTAATATTATCATTCATCAAGTTTTTTTTGCCAATAACTAAATACTGTTTTATCCATTTTAATTTTTAATAAATCCATTTTAAAGACTTTAAGAATCAATCCAATAGGAAAAAATATAAAAAAATAAACTAAAGTAAGAATAATTGAAACCACAATCTCTATTACCTTTTCCCTTTAAACTGATAATGCATCTTAGGATTGCTACTCTTAGCAACCTTCTCAATTATACCATCTTTTGTCAACTTATTCAAGACGTAATATGCTCTAGGTTTATTTTTTATTTTCTTACTCACATGATCAATACTAAACTTACCATCTCTGAGCTTTTCTGCAATTTCTTTAATTGTACTTGTTTCGGTTTTTAGACGATGACTTTTTGGAGCGACTGTAGACTCCGCTGGAATATCTTTGACAGTCGTCCAATCATATCCACGAGCTGTAAAATTAAGCTCTTTAATCAAAGTAGGTCCAAACCTATTTTTTGTAATGTTAAGTGTAACAGTCTTGTCTTCGAGTTCATCAAAATCTTCATGACGTTTCAAATTACAAACAACATCAACAGAGTGAGGTAAAAGTGTACTGCCTTTCATTTTACCCGTTTTAGTAATATGTGTAATAATAAAAATAGTCGTTTGATGTGCTTTAGCTGCAGAACAGATCGCCTCGACACAATATTTTTCGTGGGCCATTCCTCCATTATGACTATTTAATGATTGAAAACTATCAATCACTATTGCATCAAATTCAGGTATTTGTTTGATAATGGTATTAATATTAGTCTCGTTACAAGCCATAATATTTTTAACACCAATCCTGTCACAGTTCACCTTAAGTAACTCCATACATTCCTCTCCAGACACATACCCAACCTTATATTTCCGAATGGAGAGGCTTTCGAGTATTTGAAGAAGGAATGTAGTCTTACCGGTACCGGGTTCTCCACTGAGAACAACGGTGCTAGAAGGGAGAAACCCTTGGCCAAATGCTGAATCAACAACATCGATACCAGTCTTAAGACGTCGATAGAAAATATCCGGAACTGTTATATCCGCTACCTTCTCGAACTTAGTTTTGTTAATGTTTAACTTCATCTCTAACAACGCCAATATTATAGCATAGCCAGAGAATCTGTCAAGTCTAAACTCGACTAAGTCATGTACTCATACACATAAACAAAATTCTCTGCAGATCCTTCTACTTCAGCTTCTTCAGTCACGAGATTTCCAGAGCAAGTTTCATAAGTTCTAGAAATCAGTGTGGGATCATCTGCAGCCTGAATTTTATCAATGATGAATTTACGTAGTTCTTCTACTGCTTTAACTTTCAAATTTTTTTGATTCATTACCATTAGCGACCTTGTCCTCGATACCGCTTCAAGTATAGTTTAGAATTTTTTTGATTGCTACTCTTTCTTTTAGAATGACGGCCTTTCATATTAACTGAAGAGCCGTGAAAATTAATTTTATTTGTTCCTTTTGCTTTTGCCATGTTCTAATAATTTATCAAATAAGTCAGATAAAGAAAGAGTGTTTAAATGGTAGAGGATTCGGCTTTCTAATAAAACCTTCATTAAGAACATTCCGATTAAAATTCCAAGACCGTAATTAATCAAGATGAATGTCACTGTAAGTATTTATGGAAAAACGGAACCAGTCACGAGATAAATACTTTAAATAGATAAATAATTTAAAGATGAAAGTAATATATTATTATCATGTGCCTAAATGCAGTGGAACTTTTATTATGGAAAATTTAAGACGCGTATGCGAGAGCACATCAAACGCGGTTTGGTGCAGATATAATAGAAACGGGATATTATTCAGAAACCCTCAAGGAGTTGTTTACACAAATAATGCTACTAAATTTGATACTGACTCTCTTAGTGGTATATCACCAGATCAGGCGAAGAATTTCGATAAAGGAGATTGGCCTTCCGTTCTTGCAAATATTACTAACTTAGATTATGAATATGTTTTTATGTACCAACATCATAGTTGGCAGGGCTTAAAAGATATTAGCACAGAATTAAAAGCAGCTAAAAAGCAAGTTGAAGACGCAGGTGGTACGTTTTATTTGTTTACTTGTATAAGAGAGGTACTTCCGTTTGTTAACTCATACGTGAACTATATCAAGAACGACTGGTTCGCTCAACATGCTCTTTCTGGTGTATCTGAATATAATGATTTTCGGAATAGATGGAGTTTCGATGCAGCTATTAACGAGGAGTGGTTTAATAACTATCAATCAAAATATCTATTACATAATCACGAGTGGAATTGGACACAAGATATAACCGTTAATCAAGAAGAGATGACGGAAATAGCAAGTCTTGTTGATAAAATATACGTCACAAAGAATATAAGTAAACTCAAAACAGATTTAATAAATTTATCGATTCCAAATGTAGAAAGTCAATGGAGCGCTGACGTAGTAAATCCTTCTACAAAACTCTTAACTATGACAGAAGCCCAGAGCGGTCAAGTGACCGCTAAAAATGAATTAGATGCCTGGTTATATAATACCCATGGCGCCACTGGGGATCTAAATCTTTAATAATGGAGCCAACTCTCGGATTCGAACCGAGGACCGACGGTTTACAAAACCGTTGCTCTGCCGAACTGAGCTAAGCTGGCTGTGAGTTTAAGTATTCAGTAAGCCACTCCTCTACATTACCTGTAGGTTCCCATCCTAATAACTCTCGTGCTTTAGTATTATCTGCTAAAGTTTGAAAAGGTTCTAATCGCTTAGTCTTGTATTCAAACGGCCCACCAAATATATCAGCAATATCTTGTACTGATTTATTACTTCCGTTTCCTATATTAATAATTTCTCCTTTACCTACATTATTACTAGTACACGACAACAAATTTGCTTGTACAACATCTGTTACAGAAGTAAAATCTCTCCGTTGTTTACCATCACCGTATATAGTAAGAGGCTTACCTAGTTGTTTTAATTGAGCAAATACACCCATCACTAAACAATACGCACCTGATGTAGGCATCTTATCTCCATATACATTAAAATATCTTAAGCATACTGTTTCTAAATCATGTATAGTAGAGTATAGCTGACAATATTGTTCGCCTATTAACTTTTGTAATCCATACGGACTTAAAGGAGATATTGGAGCTGTTTCTGATGTAGGAAATACATCCGTATCTCCATATATAGAAGAAGATGAACTAAAAACAAATCGCTTTATGCCTACTTGTCTACATATTTCTAATAAATTAAGTGTTCCACTTACATTTGCATCATTAAATTCAATAGGATTTTCTATTGAAGGTTGTACCCTAGCTTTAGCAGCAAAATGCAACATATAATCTGCACCCTCAACATCCTTTTTTACTTTATCAGTAATTTCATTATTGCCAGTTAATGTAGAAATATCAGCAGTAATCATCTTTACGCTAAAAGATTGAGGAATATTTTTTGCAAAGCCGGTTGAAAAATCATCTATACAGATAATTTCTGGATCTTCATCTTGTTTTAAAACTTCATCTATAAAGGTACTACCAATAAACCCAGCACCACCTGTAACTACATATTTCATATATTAATTTACTCTCGAATTTTTAAATTTCTCGCCCAAGCGGCCGACATTACCATCGGAGCAACACCATTACTTCTAAACAATTTCATTAAAGCATTTAAATCTTTTGGAAAACACTTACCTCCGAATCCATACTTACCATCAGGACCCGGTACATCTATATGAGAATCTCCTACTCTGCTATCACTTGTAAATCCTTCTATTAATTTATCCCAGTCTGCTCCTATTTTATTTGAAAGTAGTTTTATTTCATTCATAAATGAAACTTTAGTAGCAAAAAAGCAATTCAATGTGTATTTTATTAATTCTGATGTAACGGTATCAGTTATAGTGTATTTCATTGAATTAAATCGCTGTTTATACAAATCTTGAATTCTTCTAGCATCATCTGGATCGTCGGAGCCGATTAATATTTGTGCAGCATTTATAAAATCCCACTTAGCTCTTCTTTCTGTCAAAAATTCAGGGTTAGATGAAACCTTAATTCCATATTTTTTTGCCATCTTACGACAAGTACCAGGAAGTACGGTAGATTTAACTAAAAATTGTTGAGAATGAGCATATGATTTTAAGTCTTCAAACACACTTTCTATAATAGAAAGATCTATCGTCCAATCTTCTTTAGGTGGTGTAGGTACGCATATAAACACAAAGTCAGAATCAACTGTTTCTTCAAACGTATGCGTAGAAGCTCTAGGGTCTTTATCATAAACCTTTACTTCATGAGTAGGACGAAACGCCCATGCTGTTGCAGACCCTACAAAACCTCCTCCTATTATTCCTAATGTATTGTTCATTTATACACAATATACTGATGAGGACTATCCCAGTACTCTTTAGCTTGGTTTAATCTATCTTGTTGAAAGACAAGTTGATCATGCAAAATATATTTTTCATAATCTATGATAGGATAAACATCTAAATAAGTCTTGAGAGAAGCATTATAAATCTTAATTTCTTTATCACGCTCTAAGAAGTTTTTATATGCTAAAGAATGAACGTTACGCATTTGATTGTTTATCTTTTTTATCTTATAACCAGCAATCTCTGCTCTATAAGATTCATCAAAATGGTTAGGATCAGAAGTACTTCCATCATCTGGGATGAACCCTAAATCACTCCCTAAAATTATAATCTCTTTAAAATTCATATGATAAGCTAATTGTAATGCTAAATTCATAGATGTTCCTGATTTATCTATACGTTCATTAATATTTCGTGAGAAGCATGAGTCTAATATGTCTCCTTTTGTATCTGGCTTATTTTCAGACATACTCTTAAACCAATTTATTTGAGGAATGGTATCATGCGGATCAATAGCTGGTTTAAATTGTTTAGCTATAAAGGATGTAATTCCTTTTTCCATTGCAGCTTCACGTACAGAATCAATCCACGACTGACCCCATATTGGACTATTAACATTAGTAGATGAAAAAAGATAATATGTAGGTCTCCACATTTCGTTACGAGCCCAGATCAAAGAAACCTTATTCATTGCTATAGAAATTTCATCTTTTATAAGATTTAAATTTGTATATGCTAAACTCGGACCATTAGCTATTAAAAATACCCTATCTCCTTTATGTTTATCTTTATACTTCTCAAATACAGGATTCATATTAATTATTAAAGTAAGAAGTAATAATTTGCAATGCGCATTCCTTTTGTATAGTATCATGTTGTATACTAGGCCAGTTATCTATATCTTCAGATGAATACGTATTAAGTATAGGTCCTCTATTTCTCATTTCCTTTTCTTTTAAAAAAGATTTATTTTCAAAAACAACAGGAATGTTTCCATCTTTATATAAAGCTGCTAACACCGATACCCTATGGTTACCTGCTGTAACATAAAACTTGTTTTGTTTTTTATACTGTAAAAAATATCCGCATATACCTCCCTGTCTAGTTAAAAATTTTTCAGGATTATAACCGTGTTTTAATATAGAAGATATTAATTGTTTAAGTTTTAATACTTTTTGTGAGACATCAAAATCAATAAAAGCGACATCCTCAGCGTCTACTGGTTTATAATGTATCCAAGGTAAGAATGATATCTTATAGGGGTTATCTAAAAAGGAAAATGAAGATTTT
>Ga0114908_1000862_pt1 | contig 16022 bp, 8 predicted proteins | sample MalvireepMed_s17_FD_87292 | JGI IMG/M metagenome (GOLD analysis project Ga0114908, IMG submission 87292) | Marine viral communities from the Global Malaspina Expedition - Malaspina viral metaG DeepMed_s17 | ecosystem: Environmental > Aquatic > Marine > Oceanic | place: Mediterranean Sea... | reverse complement strand
TTGAATTCTTTCAATGGTTCTAGCAAAACGAACATCCTGAGCAGCTAATGTGGCCTTTCCACTTATATCTTCCTCATATCCAATGAAAGACTTGGGAACCTTAAAAGCAGCCATAAGTTTTTTTAATAAATAATCAACATCTTCAATAGCATTAAATGTAAGACCTGAAAGATTATTAACCTCTGTTCCTGAATCCTTTCCGCGAACTGGCATATAAAAATCTTCTAAAATATTTTGCATATTAAACTTCATATTATATTCACCAGTATTCTGATCGACCAGGGGTTGTCTCTTAACTTGGTTAATAATCCGTTCCATATAATTGTCGATTTCCGCAGGAGGGATATTACCAACATCCACCTTGAAAACTCTCTTATCGGGGGCTCTGGTAATTCGATGAATCAACATCGCGTCTTCCATCAAACGAAGTTGTTTATGAATCCTTCTCCCACCCTCAATCATAGACTTACCATAAGGCATGAAATTTGAATCAGAAAGAAGTCTAAAGTGTGCAACTTCATAATTATCAAACTCTTTCTTTGGTAAGAAAGAATATTGAGTATCAACTCTAAATCTTACATTAAATGGATTCATAGTTTCTTCATCACCCTCTATTCTTCCAGTTTCATAAACAGAAAGGGGAATTACATTACTAATCCCATGTTCGGGGTCTAATATCAAATATAGAAAGAAATCTCCATACTTACACATATTTCTAGCCCAAGGCCAAAGATTAAATTCTATATTTAAAATATCATAAAAAAGATTACTCAAAATATTTTGAATTTCATCGTTATCTGATTTAATAGAAATCATTTCACCAAATTCATTCTTAACTGTGGATTCGTCAGCATAAATGTCGAGAACTGATGCGACGATGGGGTCGTGATCCATTAAATCATAGTCACGAAATAGCTGTAATCTAGCTTGCTGAAATGACGAATAAGTATCATAATTACTTTGGGCCGCATATCCATATTGACCAGCGTTATAAACCCTTCTATAGCGATCAATAATGTTTCTAGTCCCATATGCTTGGGTCTGGGCGGTATCAGATACTTTTAATTTCTTACCACCAATGTTTCTAACTACTGCTTGAGTAGAAAAAAGCCGTTTTAATCTTTTAAATACGGATGTGTCTGCCATGAGCTTCTAATAGCCTCTTTCTTGTGGCTTCTCCCCTGGAGTTCCTTCTAGCGATTCTACTTTATCTTTTGCATAAGCAATATGACCATGAACTGCGTTCATTGATGCGGTAGCGCTTTTAATTTTTTCCATAACCCACTCTTCGGGATCTTCGGTATCATCTAATATATTATAGAGTTCCGAGGCCTGTTTATGTATAGACATAATATAAGACTTTAAGGGACGATTGTCAACCCCCTCGTCACCTTCATACATTCCTTCCACAATAGGTTCTGTAATTTCGGTGTCTTCTGCCTGAATTTCTCCTGCCCTGTCTGTAGCAAGTTCAGATCCATCAACAGCATCTGGTTCTGGTGTCCAATCTAATCCAGACTTGGAATGACCTGCACATCCACGATGGGCGTATGCTTCTCTATCTCTATTATTAAGTTGTCCAAGTGCGGGAAGGTCAATCAATCCCATTAATCTAATATGTGGCATTTTTATTTATCCCCTTGCATCTGAATCTTTGGATGTGCCCATTGCAGTTGATGTTGCTATCTTATACATAACGGTTTTCCAATCGTCTCCATATCTCTTCTTAAGATCCTTTGCTCTCTTTTTCAAATTTAAAACGATTTGCTCTCTGTCTTCTATTTCTGCATCAGTCATTGATCTTTCTTGAAGAACATTATGAATCTCTTCGCGAATAATTGAAATTAAAGTTTCCTTATCCATATCTATACCATTATACGTGTTGTCTGTAAAGGTCTTTCTGTATTATAAGTAGTATTCTTAACCCAGTAACCATCTTATATCTTCCTTTTCTTGACCAACGTCAATTTCCCAGGCACTCTTTTCCTCTTGTGAATCAGAAGTAAATACAGCCTTTGTATATTTGCCAGAAATGCTATTTAACATTTGTTTATTTAATTCTATTCCTTCTAATCTTAAACGTAAAGCGGTATCTCTTACCCACAATCCAATTGCTAACGCCAAAGTTAGATCATCATTATACCCACCCATAGCTTCTGCTTTTCCATTTTTCCAAATAAACGTATCTAATTCTGTCATCATTCTAGATGAACGAATTATAATTGACTGTTCTCTCATATATGCTTCTAATTTAGCTATCAATAGAGGTCTTGTTTTTTGAGAAATTGTAAAACCGGGAACCATTTTCTTTTCTTCTGAATAGTGTTTATTCGTCATCTGATGCATAGTATCTATGTACTGTAAATCCTTACTCATATAAAAGAGATTACGATAATCACGATCAATAATTTGTTGAATGGTTGTCCAACCAATATTTGAATTATCGGGAATAATAATTGCATCATTATATTCAGTTGCTGCAGCAACTAAAAGATTACCAAACTCTTTTGGAGATATTTTACCTTTATATTCTGCAACCTGTTCAGAAGCATCTACATCAATTATATGAAATGTAGAATAATCTTCTCCATCCCCTCGCGCTACATCGGCTGAAACAATGTATGATTTTGTATAGTCCGGCTGTTGCCATACCCATAAATTATTATCAAATCCACGAACTTCCACTGGTTCTTGAACAAAAGTTTGTTTATAAAATTCTAATATTTCTGCAGATATGACAGTATTTCCTGAGAAAATAAACGAAGCTCCGTGTTCTTGAGCAAATCTAAGTTCTCCCATTTGACGACGCTGTTCTTCCGCCCACGCTTCATCTCTATCGGGGTGTACTCTCCAATCATACAAAGTTCTATAAAAATCATTTTCTCCCGCTTCCGAGTCTGCCCATGTCTTATGGAAGAAATTACCAACACCATTAGCAGTTGAAACTAATACAGCCGAACCACCTGTGGTAGATAGGGTTGCCTGAGAAGATGTCCATATTTCATCCGCGCCGTCAATAAAAGCAGCTTCATCAAGTATTAACAAAGAAAGAGCTTCGGAACGACCAGCCGACTCGCGAGTTGCAGTTGCTTTAATTGTTGAACCATTACCAAAACGAAGAGTAAGTTTATTATCTTCTATAAGATCTCCTCTCAACCAAACAGGAAGTAGTTGGTGCATAAATTTAACTTTAGTTACAAGATTCTTAGCAACATCCTGTTTAATAGCAATGACCAAAATTTGTTCATCTCGTTTGAATAACATTCTCCACAAAGCATATCCAGCAACAAGAGTAGAAATACCTATTTGTCTACCCTTTAAAAGAATATTATACCTATGGTCTTGGAATGCATGAAGAGCCTCAGCTTGGTAATCAAATAATTCAAAAAGTTGGCGACCCTTATTGGGTACTTGAATATAAGAATACTTTCTTAGGAAATATTCACAATCCAATGCACATTTTAAATATTCTTTTTTAATAATATCTTTTAGATTATCAGTCATATTTTAATGTATGTGTGTTTTCCAGACCACTATAGTTGCTACAGCAGCTCCAAAGAAAAAAGATTGCATTCGTGATGGTTTTGGTATAAATCCAAAAACTTTATTTGGATTGGACGGAGGTTCGGGAATATTAAGAACTATAGTGTACAAAGAATCTGCCCTCAGTGTTTGAGTATCAAGAGACATTGTTAATAGTGTAACTTGATTCACTAAATTCTGTTGTAACATATCAGCAGCACTAAGAGCAACCTTTAATTCTTCATTTTCTTGTTCCACCACCTGTACATATTCTATTACTTCTGGTGGTGTTTCATGTAAAACACTATCCGTCACTTGAGCTTTTAATTCTTGTCTTTCTCTATCTAACTCTGCAATTCTATCTTTACTAGTGTTTAGATTAGAAACAATTACTATCATACTATCTTGTAATTCTTGAACTTCAAGGTCATTTTCAACCAACTTCTCTTGAAGACTGTCTGCAAACTCCCTAACACCCGCAGCCTCTTCTTCAAATTGCTCATATTCTTCAATATATCTATCAATCTCAGTCTGTTTTGTCCAAGATGTTATATACCCAGCAATAGAAGCGGTCATCATGATAGCTATAACAAGCTTTACATTATTTGTCAGTAATTGTAACAGCTCCATTTTGCTCTCCATATTTCTCTTCGTATTCTATTTCTTTTTCTTTCAATGATTTATTCATACCAACTACTTCAGTCCTAAGATCCTTCTTAACCGTATCAAGAGGCATTGAATATTTATCTATCTTCAAAATAGCCCCAGTATTTGAATCAAAATGTTGAATTTCTGGGTTTGAAAGAGTATCGTGATAATAAGTTAATTCCACAATTCTATCCTTCAACCAATCAATTTGATTTTCTAAAATTTTCTTTTCCTTGTGTTTGTCCCAAAGACCGTCTATCTTCAATCTACTCTCTTCTTTAGCTACACAATCATAACATTGACTAGTAGCTCTGAAAGTATTAACATCTAGCTTAGTCATATTCTTTCCACAGACAGGACACCACCACGGCGTTTTTGCGCCTTGAAGAGGACTTATAGATTGTTTTATTCCATTCTTAACCGTCCATTGCTTTCCATTATGATCTTTCCAAAAATCTCCCTCGTTTCGTTTAGGTTCTTTTTCACCTGTATACTGACCAACAATAATCTTATCAGCATACTTGTTCATTTGATTGCTAATTTGTTTCTGAACTTTTACAAATTCTTTTTTCTTCATAACCCTATCCCATTTTACTTGATAAATATCTAATTGCTACTCTATACGCTGGATGCGTCTTGTCATACGTTAATGCTGACTGAACTGTAATATCTTTGCCTGTTAATGGGTTTCTAACCCGATCCCCATAATATTTCTTTATAAAATCCTTATCCGTTTCGGGGTCCGGTTCTCCAGCAGCAGGTGCGCCAGGTGCTGCGGTTGGTTCTCCAGTCGGCGCGCCACCAAATTTAAATGTACCAAGAATTTGATTCAACGGAGCAAATGTTCCTGTAAACTTATAGGGTTGTCCTTTATATATGAATACAATTCCTTCTGATGGAACCAACTTATCTATTCCAACCTGTTGTAATCTGTCAAATTCCTTTCTTAATTTTTCTGCTTGATCGCTAACATCTTCTGCTTTCACAGATTTCATTGCTGTTTCTAATTCCTTCTTGATCTGATCAATCGCTCCTGGGTTGTTTGATGCTAAGAAATCTGAAATTCTTTCCAGGGAAGTAGCACCAACCTTCAAGAACACCATCTCAAATGGATTTTGTGCAACCTTCTTAACGTCGCGCAATCTAGTCTTTTGATATTCAGATACCCATTTTCTAATTTCAGGATCTCCGATGTCTTTTAATTGCATTGTCTTGTCATCAAAAGCAAAACGATTAACCAATCCTTCCATTGTATCGTCATCTGCTGTCAGTCCTTTTTGTTCCAACTCCTTTTTGACCTCACGTTCCCACCATTTAGCATAATAGTCCCGAACCAAATCACTATCTTTTAAACCAAACTCATCTCTAAGTCTATCAATTTCTCTATGGAATTTCTTAGCCTTCTTTTCCATCTTTTTAATATCTTTGTTATTAAACGTAATTACCTTTGGCCCTTGAAGTCCAAAGATTTTTTGTTTGTGTTGACCAACTTTCAAAATTTGATCACTAAATGTTTTTGCATCATCCTGACTTGAAGATACTGGCTTTCCATCTCTATCATATTCAATAGTACCGTGGAAAATAAGAACGTTTTTATCATAAGGAATAACGTTTGTAGAATCGGGTAAAATGATTTCTACGGACATAAATTTACTTCCATTACCAAACATTTCTTTAACTTGATTGTCTGGCAAAACTTTAATAGCTGTTTCAAGATCTCTGGCCGCTCCTACAAATGCACGTTCAATACTACCTCTATCCTTAAATTTATCCATCATTCCCTTAACTGTCAAGGCCCGATCACCACCATTTTTCACATGTCCCTTATTTCTAGCGAATCTAATCTCACCATCAACAACGGAAAACGCTATATTTTGTCCATCTAGTTTCTCTGTAACAGGCTTTTCGTCGCCCATTGAACCTAAAAGACCTTGATCAATAATCTCTTTATAATCATCAAACGTCAAATCCACATCTTCATATGGGTGCATCATGTGTCCAGCAGCACCACCTTCCATAATAAAGATTTCATTCGTTTTTTTCTTATCTCTACCATGATCTTTCTTAGCAAGAACCCACTTACCACCATTCACACCCTTTGGATGATGAACATCGTGGTTTTTCATCTTTGCTTTACCATGTTTACGGATTGCCCTTTGACGATCACGATTTCTAATCACACGATCATCTTGGGTTTTCTTCAAATACCGTCTAACCCTCTCTGGATGTCTCTTATAATATTTTCTTACGCGTGCTGTTGAGGTTTCTTTCTCATCTAACGCAGGCTCTTCCTCTAATTCAGGATTGTCTTCGTCCTCTATAACCGCACCAAGAGCATGAACCAATGGATAATAAAATACACCCTGTTTATATGCTTCTTTACACTTATTTTCAATGGTTGTTTGTGAATCCCCCAGTTCAATCTTATAATCGCTTCCTTTTTTACCAATAAAATTATCAACTAATGAATTATATTGATCAATCAAAGCATTTTCTACCATTACCGACACAAACACCTCTTTCATTGGTCCCCGCTCAAACAGCTTCCTTGCAAGTTTATAAACTGGGTGGTTTTTATCGTATTGTAAAGCGGTTCTGACCAATATATCCCTTCTAGTTTGGGGATTTGTGACCCTTCTCTTAAGAATTGAAGAATCACGCTTCGTTTTCTTCGGTGCAGCCGACTTTGCGGGCTCTGTAGAACGTTTTTCAATGGTATCTTTCATCATTCGGAAGAGTTTTGAATCAAAGTCTCCGTATAATTTCTTGAAAAAGTCAATTTTGTCTTCAGTAGAGATAGCAGGGTTCCCCAGGTTATCTCTAATCTTCGTGGCAGACATTACAGTATCATCTACTTGGAAATTAGGTACCGTTACAAAGTATCCACGATCTTGGTATGGGGATAGCTCATCATCAGCGTCATATTTCTTGAAATATTTACCATGAGATAGTCTATCACCATCCTTTTCACCGACCGCTGTTATGAAAGCAGTCTTTTTTGGGTCAAATTTAGAAAGAACTTCTACTGGTTTGTAAGGATTCTTGACCTGAACTACTCGTTCTGATGGAATATCAAACATAGCGGTCATAATCTGCTTCTTCTCACCGAACTTAAATGGATTTCTTTCAGAAGTTTCTTTGGGTTCGGAGGTAGCAATATATACGTTTTCCTCTCCAAACTTATCAACCAACTGTGTATACGCAGAATCGTGTCCTTTGTGAAAAGGTTGGAACCGACCAGCGTAAATTGCTATTTTTCTCATATTAGTATAGTTGTATAGTTAAGGTTTACTATAAATATCACTCAATTTGTGGAATCCCATTTACCAATCGGACAGGATGCTGCGGCTAGATTAACTTTCTTCTTCATAAAACAATCACATCCATTAGTCGGGACAGAAAAGCGAGGACGTTGCTGACACGGGAGATCCACTTCCCCCACCACCATCAACATAACGAAGCTCAAATCCGAATTCATCTTCGTGAACATGCCCGCTAGCCGCGCCGACATCCTGAGTAAATGACGTTGCACCCACAGCTGTTGGTCCTAGATATTCACTATACGACGCGCCGCCTCCTACGGGAATCTTCTTCCAACGCCATTCAACCTCAGAAACTCGTATGCCCGGAGACGCACCATTATTCCAACTGACTGTGATTGTTATATTCCCTGTTGTGCAATCGCCGGGGGGGTCCGTGCCACCATCCCCACCATCGGCCACGGGGCTCTTTGGGTGTGACGGTGTTGTCTTTAAGTGCAATTCTGCAGAATCTGCGCCGGGGGCAGATCCATCAAGAAGTGCCTGTGCAATAATTTTATAATATCTACTCTCTTCCGCGTCTTCTAGGTCGTCCACATAAAATTCCTCTTCCAGGGTCGAGGCTAATTTGATAAAAGATCCGCCAGAACCGGAAGCTGCCATAACGTGATAATCGACAGCACAACTTACTGTACTCCAAGACATATATACATGACTATCCTGACTCTGCTGTTCGGATGGTGACGAGCTGTTTGATGGGTTTCCAGAAAATCCTGAAGGAGCGGCCGGTGTTGCAGCATGATTATAGCCGGCCCATTCTAGTAAATGAATTGGTGCTGCAATATCTCCTCCAGGGTCTGCGCAATCGTTTGTAGTTGCACCCCCAATATCAGTTAACAAGTGGGTGGGGGAGCTGCTAAGTCCTAATACATTTCGTACTTCAATAATTGATGGTGTAGAATCTACTAGATGCTCTGACATTTTTCAAGTTCCTCCAATCGTTTAGTCACTTAATCCCCTATCTTCTTCTTTAGGGCTTCTACCTCTGCGGTCAATTCCTTAATAGCTTCGACCAGTACAGGAACCAATTTACCATATGAAATTCCATACTCTGTTTCTTCACTTCCATAAACCGCTTCGGGTACCAATTTAAGAACATCTTGAGCAGAGAATCCGACATGTTCTTTATCATCTCTCTCATCTGTCCAAGTATATCGAATGGCATTTAATTTATTGACCGTGGAAAGTGCATTAGATACTCCACCAACCACATTCTTCAATCGAATGTCGGAAGTAGCAACCACATCAGTAGCCCAAACGTTCAAAGCAACACCCACACCACCATTTTCAACTATAAGTGCTCCTGTCGTTTTATTTGTTGCAGCGATTGCGTCATCTACTCTTACAGTACCAAATGTTACATCATCTCCAGTTCCAACAGATTGTCCAATACTTATTGTACCAGTACCAGTTATTGTTCCACCAGATATACCAGTTCCCGTTGCAATTGAAGTTACGGTTCCAGTGTTAGCTGTCCAATTACTATTATTACTAAAATGACTTAATTGTATTTCAATAGCACGTTTACGACTTTCTACTGTGCCATTATGTATAATAAATTCTGTTCCATCTGATATATCGGCCGTCATATCCGTTAGTTCGTCAAAATCAAGTGCTATCGTTCCAGTACCAGTAATTGCACTAGAACCAGCTATTCCAGTGCCCGGTGTAATTGAAGTTACTCCACTCGCTGGGGGAGCGGCCCACTCCGGTTCTCCGTCATCTCCAGCAGTGAGCACCCATCCCTCCGTGCCCGACTTAGTTAGTGCGACTAGTGTATTGGCTTCTTGCGCATATATCAAATCAAATTCGGCATATGAGTCTAAACCTGTTCCACCGCGGGTTGTTGCTAAAGTTCCAGTTGTAGCTGAAATTTCAATTGTTCCACCAGTTGTACCACCTGCGTGTGTATGAGTTGCAGTTTCCCAATGGGTTGCAGCAATAATTGGTGTTACTAATGTAGGACTTGTTCCAAATACTAATAGTCCTGTTCCAGTTTCATTAGTAATTAGTCCAGCTAATTCAGCTGAAGTTGTTGCGTCGGGTTTGAATACATTCAATGGAATCGCATCGAGGCGCGCGTTCTTCGGTCCAGCTGTGGTGTCTGTTTCGAACGCGATCTCGCTGGCCACGGTGACGGCCGCCTGGTTCAATCCGGCTATATCAAGCTCAAGATCGATATCGCCGGTGGTGTTTCCACCCGACAGACCCCTATTAGCAGTAGTCATGACCGATGTGATATCCCCGGCCGGGGTGGCCCAAGCCGGGAAACCATTCACCAACTTAAGAAATTTTCCATCATGGCCTGACGCTGTTAATTGGAGCCAATTATTGGCTTCATTTGCATAAATAATACTACCGGCTGTGCATCCGGCCAGTCCCGTACCACCGTATAAAGCTTCAACCGGCGCGGCTCTCCACTTGCCCGCTCCATCAATGTTGCCCGCGAACGTCGCGCCGCCGTCAGCCCAGAGCCCGCTCATCACCGCGCCGCCTTGCTTTTTGCCCCTAAAGAACCACTTCGACCGTGCGGTCGTAGAGGTGAGGGCATTGAAATCGACTTCAATGCCCGACGGATTATCAGAATCGGTGTGTATGACGATCACGGCTTGTTGGCCGTCCGCTGCCTCCGTGATGGCGAGCGCGGCCGCTCCATACGCCTGCCCGACCCCTAGACTGCTGAACGCGCCGGTCGTCCGTGCGCTCGCTCCAACGGTCGCGCCATCAATCGTGCCGCCGTTGATGTCCACGGTCGTTACGGTTCCCAGATTAGCCCACGTGCCAGTGATCGTGACAGCGTTGCTCAACGTCCATGCGTTTGGGTAGAAAGTTAGCGCATCCCCGCCCTCGTTTCCGATTGTAACATTACCGATGAAGACGGAGGCACCACTAGCATTTAGGGTGGTGAACGCGCCAGCCGCTGGCGTCGTGCCGCCCACGATGCCGTCGAAGGTACCCGCGTTGATATCGGCGGTCGTCGCGACGAGGCTCGAAATCGTGCCGAGACTGGTCAGGCTGGAAGCCGTGACGCCAGAGTTCAGCGTGCCCCCGGTCAGCGACCCCGCGGGGGCGGTGCCCGAAACATTGCCGGTCACGTTGCCAGTCAGTGCTCCAACAAACGTGGTAGCCGTCAAGGCATTCGAGCCCACGTTATAGGTCAGGCCGGGGTCAGTCTTCACTGCCTGCGCCGTGCCGGTGGCTGAATCAAACATCGCTATATGGGATGCATCGCTGTCTGACGAGGCCACGACGGCCATCGTCCCCGCGGTAGGACGGTAGGCTGGGTTAATATTGGACCCGTCGATGTACGCACTGCCGCCGCCAACGTCCACCGTGGTCCAATCATATATTCCAGCCAGCTCGGCGGCGGCGTCTATATCATCCCATACTTCAGCATAACTCCTTCCCTCAAGACCAGTATCAGTAAACTTAGCGTACTCGTTGTCGGCCGCGGTGGTCGTGATCGTTGCAATATTGTATTGTTGAATACCGCGGACATGGGACGTGGCCTCGGGGGTCCAGGCTTTCATTCCCGTTAATACTACCCCAAAGACCTCTTCTGTTGGGATATCAATACCATCAAAGGCTGCGGTGTTAGTTCCCGATAATGTCCCCTGCAGTGTTATGCCACTACCAGAATCAAATGCAATATAATTGTCTGGAGTACCAACTCTAAAATTACCATCCCCATCAGCATAAAATCCTGTTCCAGCAAGCTTGTGAGTTATAGCATCTGCAGACGCTCCCAAAGCAATTTTAGGAGTTCCCGTCATGTCTCCTATAACCATTAATACTCCAGCATTATTTAATGTCTCATGGGGACCATACAAATCAGTTGCAGATAAGGTATACGCACCAATCTTACCAGTAGTTGCGGTGATCGCCCCAGTAATTGTAGCGCTTGTAGCAATCAGTGCTCCTATTTTTGAAACTTGGAAAGGTGCTGATCCCTGTGTGGCGTGACCGATCCACAAATCACCATCTGTATCTACACGAAAAATACTATTACTGGAACCTACACTTAAAGAACCACCAGTAATAGTTAAATTACTTGCAGCGACCGCACCTGCGGTACTGACTGTAAATACTCCACTGTTAACGTTGATTGAACCGCCAGTAATGGTTAAGTTAGCTGCGGTGACCGCGCCAGCAGCTGTAACTTCAAATACAGAACTTGCGCCTAGTGCTAACCCGTCACTTCCAAGATGAACGCCCGTATTACCATCTGTTAAACTCGTTTTAGCGCCTATTCTTACTTTTGAATTACCTGGGTCGAGCAAAATGTAAGTACCACCACTACCAGCAGATAAAGTAGAACCAAGTGTCCATCCACCAACCGTGGCTATACTAGTACCCGCGTCCCATTTTAGATGTCCTGCAGATGGATCGCCAACTCTAAACGAACCGGAAGTATCCATAAAGAAACCAGTGCCCGTGGTTAGATTTATAGCATCCGCACTTCTTAAAAATGCATATGGTGTAAAGGTAAGAGTGCCGTTTGTAACTGATCCACCCGTGGTGGACGCGTTCAACTCAAAAGAAGTCGTTGAATTTATACTAGCTACATACGATCCAGCTGGAATTCCAGTACCAGTAACACGAAGGCCCGGAACAATTGAAGAATTTGCATCATGTGTAATAGTTGGATCATTATTATAATCACATGTAGCATCTGTAAAGTAATCCAAAGAACCCATTACCAACCCTTGAGTAATGGTCGCTTGTTGGGCAAGAAGAATATCTGTAGCTACGGAATCAAATTGTGCACCAAAAGCGACCCAATCATCTGAGCCTGGAGTATCCCAATACGTTGTACCAGTATCGCCCGGCTCATCGACAATCCAATAAGAACCAGCGTGTTTAACAATATCTTTTCTAAGTCCGGTTTGGTAATATTTTGTACCAGAATCATAGGCTCCGCGGAAGACCAGGCCGGGGCCAACGCCACCATCATCGCCTGACCCCTGCTTAATTGCTACAATTGAAAGTGTGTCGAATGCTATCTCAGTAGATGAAGCCGCGGCCTCTGCAACCCCAACCCTTAAAGTTTTTGGTGTAGAAAAGTAGGTTGTTGGAATTGGGAATGAAAATGTATCAGAAGCACCAGAACCATCAGTAAATGAACCTTCATCTGATATTCCATCACCAGTAAACTTAAAGTAAGGGTCAGTAAAACTCTGTGCAGTTGCGGTTAAATTAAAAGCACTACTAGGAGCTGGTGTACCGCCATCAGCTGCATATGATATAAAATAATAAGCGGATGTGATATCAACACTTTTTGCATCTGTACCATCTGTTCTTCTAGCATAAATTGTTGGAGCTGACCAAGTACCTAAGATAGCTTGTGCTGTTGCGGTGGGAGATCCAACAAATAAACCTACAGATACATATACAATATCACCGTCACTAGCTAGACTAGGAACGGCTGAAGACCAGTCAGTTGGGGGAGTCAACACGCCGGTAACAAAATTCATAGTACCTGTGGTATTGACAATTGTATTACTATTTAGTCTATATATGAATCGTTCAGCTACTCCTTCTGCCTCTATTTGGAATACAGCACCCCACTCATATTCGGTTCCTCCAGCTGCTAGTGTACCTTTTGATGCCCATAAAGTTTGTAGAGGTGTAGCTGGTGGACTATCATGCCATGTAATAGGACTAGTGGGGACTCCACCGTTCACCGAAATTGACGAATTGTTAGGAGTTGCGGGTTTGGCAGTTTGTCTTACAAATACAAAGTTAGTACCAGGGCCTGTCGATCCATCCGTGCCATCTTTCGGTAAATTACTAGCCGAAACAAATACGCCTGTTCCAATAAGGTGATGAGTATCTTCAAAATTTAAAAATTGAACCTTAAAGTCATTTGTAGTAGCTGGTAGGATATTATTTTCTGCATCAAAAATAATTTCATCTGGATTAAATCCCTTTTCAACAGCAGGTGTAATTTCAATATTTCCCAAACTCCAAAAGCCGTCTTCAGATTTGAATCTTAAATAAGTTAATCCATTGCCTGGTATTTTAAAATTTACTTCTCTTTCATATAAAGATTTATCGTTATCTCTGGTTTTAATACCATCAACCCACATACCATATTTTGAAAGAGATCCTATTTGAACTGGTTCAGCATCATTGACAAGAAAACTTCCAGAATCAATGTGGTTTGCAGTTCTAGTTAGGAATGTTTTTAATGAACCTGTATTTGAAGTTGTGTATGGAGAAGCACCCTGAGCCACGCCGCCAGAACTAGTAACAAAACTTGGAGTATAAACCGCTGTGTATTTTAAAGTATATTCAACATTCTTATAAAATTGTATTCCGGTTTTTGTTCCAAAGAAATAAGGAACAGCACTTGCAGTATGATCGACCTCAGCACCTTCAAGAATCTTTTCAGAAGATGTTATGCTAGTCTTTCCATATGTAAGAGATGTACCATCCGATTCATAATCAGTTTGATTAAAATCTCCATCTGCTTTATTGAACAAAGCAGAAAACCAATTACTATCTAAAATATGCCTTTCTGTAAATACCCCAGCTTGGTGGAAACTTCCTATCTGAGTCCCAGACAGGGAAGAAGATGTAATTAAGTTTCGTTCCCCTGGGACGAATTCTGCAAATGGTACAAAAGAAGTGATAGCCGCATTTGATTCTTTTGTACTAATCTTAACCTTTGCAACTTCTCCCGTAATAGTTTGTGCAAATGGTATTCTAAAACTCATAACAGAAGATGTACTTGTTAAATTAACCAAAGATTCAGAAACATACTCAAACACTACACTAGATGTATATTGTTCAATTGTATGTTTAGTTGCTCCCCCACCAAAATCAGCAATCCGTATAACTCGTTGGAACGAGCCAGACATTAAAAGTGGATTAAGATAATCTGTATCATCTCCAAACTTAATTGGAGTTTGTGTAATAGCAGTTGTCTCATTTAAAACCTTATCAAGAGACATGCTAACACTTGCGGTAACATAGCCTTGGATGTCACCAGTCGAAACGGTAGTTATTGCCCCCGCAGATGAAGATTCTATTGTCTTTCTAAAAAGCGAACCTGTAAAAATTCCATCGACATTTACTGTATCAAAAAACGTAACTGGTTGGCCAGCATTATTTAACATGGTAAATGCATACCCATCTGACTTATTGGCATCATAATCATAATCTAAAGATGCTGTATATAGACTACTTATAATTGTTGTCTTATCAATACGAGTAGTAAGATAATCTTTTTCAGTAATAACAGCAATAGGTTCGTTTGCTAATCGTAAGGGTGAAATATTTGGATTTGCTGTTTCGATTTGAACCGGAACGATCCAACGAACATTTGGCCTATTTTGCCACTCTCTAGGTATTGGGCGACCATTAGCATAGGTGTCCGCGGTTCCTAAAATTATAAGATTTGCTGAACCATCAGCCGTTTTTTGATAAATTTCAACAGATACTAATCGCGATCCTCCCTCTTCATAATCAGCAACAGGACTAACAAAAACGGGATTATTAAGCCGATCTAGTATTTCTATTGAAATTTCACTATTTGGCTTTAAAAACTGGGTACCACGAATTAAGAATCCATTTTTACCAGCATGAAAGATTCTATTGTCTAATTGAGATACTTCAAAATATTCTGAATAAGAAATAGTATCTTCAATTAAAACAGGTGTCCTAAAAAGGCCCTGGTCAGGAAGTCTTCTAAATGTTCTTGCCATAATTTATAAATGTAAAAGTTCTCTACTAAATAAGTATCAAATTAACTTAGTATGTTGATATGACTATAACCATTAGTATTTTTAATTTCTAAGATATTATCCACCATGTCACGAATATTGTCTAAATGGCTGATGACGATAACGAAATCAAATTGACTTTTCAATAAATCAAACATTAATTGCATTCCGTGTAAAAATTCTGTATCAAGGGTGCCCATTCCTTCATCAATAATAAGGAAGTTTGACTTGGGTAAGTTGGAAGCTTTTAACAGAGCAACACGAATAGCAAGACTGCTAATAAAACGTTCCATGCCCGATGAGTTTTCAAGAGGCCAAGATCGTTCGTGATCATAAACAATCCTACCACCAAAGTTCTTACCATCAACGTCCAAGGCAATAGAGAATGTAACAATCTGTGAAAGAATAGCATTAATTTCAGCCTCAATATTTGGTATGGTTTTTGAAATCAATTTATACGGCAATCCATCCTTATTAATAGCTTCCATATAGTAACGATACGCTTCAAATTCCCTCTCAATCTTGGTCATCTCTTCTAGTTGTTCCATAATAGAAGAACGGCCACTTTCTTTAACCTTAAGATCGGAATGTATCTCCATCTTATTAGTAGTTAGTTTTGTAATATTCTTTTTAATTGCAACTTGTGAATTTTTTAATTTAAAAATGCTATCATCAATGTTTTTATTCTTTATTAGCGATTCTTTATATTCATCAATCTGATTTATATTTTCTCTATGTTTTTTTATATCAGATTCTATAACTATTGTCTGGTTTGTATATTTGTCAATTGAGTTTCTAAAGGAAC
>Ga0114908_1000855_pt1 | contig 16093 bp, 18 predicted proteins | sample MalvireepMed_s17_FD_87292 | JGI IMG/M metagenome (GOLD analysis project Ga0114908, IMG submission 87292) | Marine viral communities from the Global Malaspina Expedition - Malaspina viral metaG DeepMed_s17 | ecosystem: Environmental > Aquatic > Marine > Oceanic | place: Mediterranean Sea... | reverse complement strand
CACTGACCTTGCATATCTCCCCTGCTGCCTCAGTTAGTGACGGCAAGTATGGCTCCCCCGGTTCGTTCTGATCTGGTACCCACTTAACTGGTGTACTCATTTAGCCTCTAGCCTCTTAACCACTGCTAGGATCTGTGCAACGTCCTGCTGGAGGTTTGAAACCCCAACCTGTAAGAGTGCTATGTCCTTAGCGTTGCGGTCCACACGGTCAGCAATACGGTTACGTCCCTCTCCCTTCCAGTCGAGTTCTCCTTCTATGTGTGTCAGACGACTGTCCTGCCTACTCTGGGAGGCTGTAAATATAAACCCCATCAGACCAGCTATAACAATGCCTGCATACTTTAAAATCTCATCCATCATGGACTAAGCTTTGTAAGCATCACGTATGATCCCTTACGAACTGTAGTGTCGGAGGCATTGGATGTGTGCTGTGCCCAGTTGACGTCAAAGGTAGCGGCTTCCGAGATGTACCCTCTCATTGTTATTGATCGCTCGGAACCTGCCGTGCTGTCCGAGGCATTAAGCTGTGAGTTATTCTGCATGTATTCGCGTGAGATTGTAGAGCCATCTTCCCAGACTGCTACGATGTGCATCTTGTTGCCACTCATGGTAGGGCTAACTGACACCTTAAGGCCATTAGACGCACCGTTGACTTGGCTGTAGTTCAGGACAATATCTACTGCGTAGAACGCTGTGTTGTCCAGCCCTGTGATACCCATAGTACCATCTGCGGTTAGACTGGCGTCTGAACTGATGGTCTCGTCAGCCGTCTTGAGCTTCAGAGCACCGTACTGTACAGGCGAGGAGCCGACGTTGATCTTGGTGATTGCATTACTCGGCCCTTCCATCCCATGCTTCAGCTTGTCAGGGGTAATGTATGTAGCGTTGTTCGTCATCGCTAGGGCTTGCGCGTCAGAGGACCGACCCGTGTCTTCATCGAAGTTGGCAGCGATAGCGCTGACGTTGGTAGCAATGTCTGTGGTGTTCGTTGCTATGTCGGTGGTGTTGGTAGCAATGTCTGTGGTGTTGGTAGCGATATCGGTTACGTTAGTTGCTATGTTGGTGGTATTCGTGGCTATGGAAGTCTCCAAGTCCACACCATTGACCATACATGCTGTCAGGGGGTTCGTGGCATCTTCCAGTGCGCTCTTGAGGCGTAGAGGAGTGATGATCTTAGCGTTGCTCGTCATGGCTGCTGCTTCAGCAGCGGATGAGATCTCACCCGAGTCGTATGCTAGGGCAATGGCCGTTGCAATGGCCGCCAAGTCCAGATCTATGTCTGACCCTTTAATAACCTTGAGAGGATTGCCCGGCGATAAGCCGTCTTTCGCGGAGAAGTCAGTTACCTGAGTATATGTTGGCATTATGCGAGCCTTCCTATCTTGGTGAGTAGTTCAAGTTGTTGTATAGAGAACTGACCAGACACTACAGCGTCTACGGCCAGCTTAAAGTATTGTCCACGTCCGTTACGACGTGCTGGTAGCTTGATGATACGCAGGGAAAGTCCTCCACCCCACTCGCTCACATTCCACTGAGCAGAGTCCGCGCCCCACTCTGAGGGGGACTGTGCAGACACAGTACGGGTGAGCGTCTGGTACTCCGAACTGAAGTCTACGGCCCACTTGAAGACTATGCTGGTCTCAGCAACCATAGACATGATCGAGCCGAAGCGCTTGAGGATCTTGATCCTGTTGGCGAGATCCTCACCCAGATCAAGCCATGGTGACTCGTAGGTGAATCGGAAAGTCACACCTGCATCATCAGCAGTGTTAAATAAGTGCTTGCCTATACCAAGTGAGGAGCCTACATAGACTGTGTAGTCCTCTCTGGTAAACCAGCAGTCGGGGGCTAGTGTCCATGTCGTCACCACGTTGAGTGACTGCCCATCTTCGTCTTGGTATGGGTACCGCTGGTCTATGCAGTAGGTGATGCCGGGGTTGTTCCCCTCGGTGGGGAATGTCAGCAAGTAGTACCCGTTAAATGGGTCATACGTACTGCTTATACTGTCCATGTCTGTCTCGACCTCAACGCGGGCCAGAATGTGATGTCTCACGTTCTTGGTGATCGTGCTGATAGGGTTCGTAGCACCTGTTAGGACGCGAGACATGCTCTGTACGCTGTTGGGGCTGAGATATAGGAGGTCAGCCTCCCCAACGTGCTGTATGCTGAACTGCGTCAGGCAACCAGTGCCCTCGATGACGTCGTTAATCATCATGGTGGAAGGATCTATACCAAGCTCAGAGCCTGATCCGTCAGTCCAGAACATGATGTGCCGCTTGCCGAATACAATAAGCTGGCCGTTGTACGGGTAGATGGCTGTGATCTCGTCCATGCCATTCGTCCATATGGATGTCATGTCAAGGGAGCCAGCACCTAGGTCGTCTGTCTCATACTTTGTAGGTGACAGGAGTCCTGAGTAGAAGATCGATTGTCCGTCTGCACCAGCTATCCATAACCTGCCGAATGCTGCTGCGGCTATGCCCCTGTGAGAGGTCGGCATTGTGCCTGACGTCGCTGTGAGTGTCTCAAACGTGCCTGTGCCGTTATATACAATGGGGGCTAGGCCATCTTGGAACCCGTAGACGTTGTCTACGAAGTTCAGGAACCACCAGCGACCATTCGTGTCAGTCACTGAGCCAGAGATATCGTTACCCTCTGGGTCGAGCAAGTCATTACCTATGCCACCATCCCATGCAACGATCTGCTCTATCGTACCGTCTTTCTTCAGGTAGTCAAAGATGGTCTTTACATCGGGTGTACTGGTGATCGGTGTCGTGGTCAGGGTAGTGTGCCCGCCGCGTGCGGCAAGCCTACCTGTGTGATCGATCACAGCGTTGCTGGCTACCGTACAGTATGTCGGCGGTAGGATAGACCCTGACTTTGTGGTGTTAAGTCCACGGAAGCCGGGGGTGACCAGATCAATAGCTTTGAGCTGGGTTGTCATCAGACGGGTACGAGCTGGAAGCCACCAGACTCCGCAGCGTCGGACGAAATAGCATCATCCAGTGCTTGGCGGTACTTCCTTTCGGAGAATACACCAGCAGCACCTAACTCTTCACCACGCTCCTCCAGAGCGTACCAGAGGGCACCTAGCTCGATAGGACGCGCTGGTACCTGTATTTCTGTATCCAGCGCGTCAAAGCCAATGCGGGTCTGTGGCAGGTACATGGAGACTGTGTAGTTCCGTGACTTATCTGCCGCAGGGAATATGTTGAGCTGTGCCTCGTCAGAGGAAGAGGGGAACAGATCAATAGCGAATTCGTAGGGGACTCCAGTCGTACCAGCGGCAGACTGTGCCCGGTCCTGTAAGAGTCGAGCCAGAGGAACCTCATGCAGAGGGAACTTAGCCGACGTATCGGTGACGTCGTTGACGAGAGGGTCTTGGATCCCACGTATGGGGTCATAGTGACGGACCAGCCGTGAGCGGTTGTTGGTGCCACTGAGGGCACCCAGTGTACCACTGGCCGCAATGGTGACGCTCTTGGCAGCAATCAGACCACGCCAGTTGTGAGCATCCTCAACCTCTTCCTTTATCTGGTTGACAAAGGTGGCTATCAGCTTCTCGTAGGGGTCTACGATGACTGACGCAACTGGGTCGATGTCATCCTCACCAAGTACCTGAAGTACTCTGTTCGTTATTTCTCGTAGTGTGAGAGCCATCTATACGTCCTATGTGGTAAGTCTGTGCGTCATATTAGGTTCGCGGGCGTGTCCCAGACCAAACGATTTGAAACTTAAAAGTCCGCCGAGGTCGTCATTCAGCGTAATAGTTATTCTGTCATTCGCTCTACTGTTCAGGACGAAGGGTGTGCGCCACTGCGTTGTGACAGTCATGGAGGTGTTGGTGCCGTCACACATGACGTTACTCAGTACCCCACCTGCGCTGATGGTCTCTTCGAGGTTGGTCAGTAGCTGCTGCGCTGTGACCACGTTGTCCTGATGGATCTGAATGAGGATACCAGCCGAAAGCTGGGAAACTCCTAAGAACTGGTTGTAGGCTAGGCCGGGGGCTGTACCATTGGTGACAGAGATATCTAGAGCGTCTACCATCGTCATTGAGAGGACGTCAACTTCAAAGATCTTACCACCGGGGGGAGCAATCACAAACTCTGCACCGGCTGTGCCGGTCTCCTCAAACTGGATTTGATCCATGTAGAAGGTGGGAGCTTGTCCCTGCTTGCTGTCCAGTCTGACGCGAATTGCGTCTATGGTAGCGGTACCGAGACCCATGTCCGCTAGGGGTATGACGCACTGGCTCCAGACCCCGAATTCCACTTGGTCAAAGTAGTCTTCCAGCGGCACTGAGTTACCAACCATAAGACCAGTGCCTGTGTCCCATCCGAAGATACCGACAGAGTCCGTAGACCAGTTGGCACTCGGGTAGACCCACAGGGTCAGGTGTGTGAAGGTGGCAGGCGTCAAGGCTTGGCTTGATCCCTTGGCAAACTGTGCTGTGTCGCCTACAGTGCCCTTGTCGAACTCAACAGAGTCAGCACCTTCCTGTGCTGGACTCGTCTTATTGAAGTCCCACTTACTGCCTGAGATAGCTGATCCAGTCCAGAGCGTAGTGTCCAGACCGTCATGTACTTCTACTGGGCTACCACCAAATGCAAAAGCAACCGCCATCTGATTACCATAGGTATCGTTGACGGCTGGCTGGGTCAGGGGATCCCACTCAAACAGGTTATCAGTGAAGACAACCGCACCTGAGTGTCCACGCTCGCGGACAAGGTCAAGTTGTAGTTCGTCCTGCTCTGCGAGTGAGTACCCCTGAATGTTAACAGGGAGAGCCATTATTTACTCATAGAAGAAGAACACAACGCCGAAGACGTCAGACGATGAAGCCGTCGTGTCCATCTCAAGAGCAATCGCATCGTTCTGGCCTAAGCGCAAACGATCCTGAAGACGTAGTTCGTCGTGGCTGTTGGCACTTATTTGTATGTCATCGATGGCTATGCCTGCTGTGGTCAGTCCACTAATGGCACCACCAGTGTCAATCTTGAAGACACCAACAGCGTCGTTAGACGATGAAAGGTTACTGTTATGAGGTACCACGTCGCCAGCACCAACTGCGGTGCCAGTTACTTCCCAGAGCTTACACCGAGCGGCGGCAACAGAATTGAGACCGGCTGCATGTATCACCATATCCTTATCGGTGGATGTGTTCTGGATGTAGAAGCTGTATTCCCCGTCAGCGGCAGCCAGATGCTCAAAGGTTATTGAGTATGCTTGGCCCTGATCGCGGGAGATGTAGTAGCCTCGTCCGTCAGTTCGTGAAGATACGTTAAGACGTCCGTCCGACCCATGTGTAATCTGGATTGAACCCGTGACATCATTGGGGTAGGAAAGAGTAGTCATCGTTTAGTGTGTCCTTTATTCATGGTCTAAATTGCGTAGGTCGGCATTGGAAAAATCGTTGTGTTCTGTGGGGGGCACAGTGACGTCAGTCATCAGTGCCATGTAATCGTTAAGCATGATGAGCTGCTTCTCAATCAAGCGGAGCGTTTCTAAGTTCTCGTCCTGAGTCAGTGCTGAAATTACGTAAGCCAAGTTCTCTTCTACTGCCTCGTGTGTGTGAATGAGTCGTGCATAACGTCTATCGTGTGGCATCGCTGTTCCCTTTTGAAAAGACCCTCGGGGAAGGTATTTTAAGAAGGGAGCTGGCCCGAAGGCCAGTCCCAGCTTGTTGAACTACGAAGTAGCTGCGCCCGTAAGCATGGGAACAATACTACCAGTGCGAAGATTCGCAACGCCGTAGATGCAATCAGTCGTTACCAAGTCAGCAAGGTACTGCTGTTGGTATTGACGCTGAGTGCGAACACCCATCTGTTCTACGAGGACTGTTGAGTCACTGTGGAACATCAGGGAGACTTCACCAATTACAGTGGCTGAGTCAGAGGCATCAATGTTCGGAAGTTGGTTCGTCACGTAGACGTCCACTCCGTACACATCACCAATGAGGCCATTGCGGATGGTGTTAGATGAGCCGCGATCACCAACGAAAGCGTCTTCCGTGAACCGAGCAACACCCATCAGGTCTTCCTTAGTTTCCGGGCGAACAGCCCAATGTCGGTTAGACATCGGTACGTCGGCAAGATCAAGTATACGAACAGCCGCTCGGATGCCAGCATCCTGAGGTTGTACATATAAGTCAGCAACTGCATTCAATGCGTTGATGGCAGTACCATCTCCGTCAAGGAATGAATCAGCGGTGTAACTGACCACTGAGGCGTCGATAGTACCTTCATACAGGCTACTGATGTAGTCTGTCGTACCCGGCGTGGCGCCGGTGGTGCCATCAATCATAACACCGATCAGATCGATGTCAACTGCTTGGGCGATTGCGTAACCGGCGTCGTCTGTGAAGAAGCGACGCAGTGATTCAAGAGCCTGCACTTCGGCCAAGTCATCAAACAGACGACTGTATTCAGTGTGCTTGTTAATCGAAACGGTTAAACGTGTAGTTTCGGCGTATGCCAGAGGCACAACGTCGTATCCAGCGGTGATTGTCGCTCGACGGTTTGCAGTAGAACGCGAAGGTTGAGGGATATAAATCGTATCACCCTTCTTACCTTTGTGGTTCAGCTTACGAACTAGGTTCGCAAAAACCAAGTTAGATTTATAAGCTGCAACAACCTCGTCGCTCCAGAGTTCTGGAACAAAGGCTGCATCTACGGCACCCAGATCGACGACATTAGTGTTGGCTAAAGCCATGTCAAAATATCCTTATTAGGTGTGTTTCAAGAGGTTTTTGTGTTATTTAACGCGACCTTCTTGATACGCTTTGATGATATCTGCCTGAAACGAAGGCTCCTGATAAACTTCTGGACTCTCTAATTTCAGTCGGATAAGGTCAGCACGCGAATAAGTCTTGCCACTACTGGTTCCAGTACTACTGTTCGCTGCGGATTCTAATCCAGCACTGCGAGCTGCTTGATGGTTACTCTGTAAGGCTTGTTTGTCCTCATCAGAATAGAACCTTTGACGGTTCTTGAACTCATCCATCAGTTCACTAGCGACACCCCAGTTACCATCAATAGCAGCTTGTGCTGCTGATTGCCTGAACTGAGTTTCATCCAAGAACTTGCTGAACTCCGGGTCTTGTGATATTTCTTGATAGTCCGGGTGTTCGGCAACGAATGCTTGGTGTAGCATGGAATTTTCAATCTGTTGCAAGCGCCGGTTGACTTCCACATTATTCTCTTGGAGGCGTGGAGCCATGTAAGCGTCTAAGGTCTCGGTGGGTTTATCGAGGAGGTCAACTCCATCGATCTGCGGTTGCGCAGGGGTGTTCTGCTGCAAGTCTGCGACACGCTTGACGTCGAGCAGTTGGTCAGTGATTTTGCGTTGGGTTCCTAGATCATTCGCCATTCGCCCATAGGCGGTTTGAAGGCTCTGATAAGAACTGTGCTGTTTACTGGCCGACTCTTCTAAATCCCCTGTCCAGAACTTCTCGTCGATCCATTCTGGCTTGGTGCCAGCGTTCTGGGGTTGTGGGGTAGACGTATCCCCTACCGCACTATCTGATAGGCGCTCAACTACGTCATCTAGACTGCCATCTGGCGTTCCGTCTGGGACTAATGCATCATTTCCCATAACATCTTCTCCTGAGTTACCGTACCCCGTAGGGTATTGGGTTAATTGGATATGACTTCAGCGGGGGGCTAATTACTCACCTTTGGCGAGTTTCTCTTCCCTTGCCCGTTCCTCTTTATGCACCTTCTCGAACCGATCAATGAACTCTGGACCCGCGTTCTTCTGCGCGCCCATGGCTCCCCAATCGATCTTGGGTGCGTGGAGGACTACTTTGCGTGACTTGCCGTCGCAGAAAGGGCAGGGAGGGACATAAGGTGAGTCCATCTTTACCAGCTCTTCATACTCCGTGTCACACTCAGTACATCTATACTCGTAGATTGGCATCTTGTTCCCTAACTCTGATGGTCAAGGGATGCGTCTTCATAGAGGTCGGTCTGCACCTGCTCTGCAACGGATGCTATCTCAGCAAATTCCGACTCAGTGGTGCCTTCTAGGGCCAGTATCTGTCTCCAGACCTGTTCCTGTCCATTAGCAACGCGATTCTCGTCCCACGAACTTGCGTAAGCACAACGATCTCTTGCTAACTCTGCTTGTTGCGAGGCCAGTTCCATAATAATGTCCCAGCCCTCTGTCTGGAACAGCTTTTCTAACGACATAAGCCGCATCTGCTGTTCACCAGTCAAATTCTTTAGTATCTCTGTCGTACTCATTGCTCTCTCCCAAGAATTATTCCCAGCCGAGTACCTTTATGCACAAGGCCTCTTCGTCCATCTCTTTGTACCAGTGTACGGTGCCTGTGGCCTCCTCGTACTTCTCGTAGTTCCGGCCCAGCTCGCGGTAGTTCACGTCAGCGGCACGCCCGGTGCAGATCTGACTGAGGTGGTAGGATATGTTACGAGATGATATGTTTTCGATTGTGAAGTTGGCATCTACATTGTGCTGCGACACTGACATCGGTCTCACTTCGTCGGGCAATACGCCCCAAAGCGCTACTGTTGCGACCACAGCACCTGCGACTACCTGCCACTTCTTCAGGTTGTCGAGGTGATTCTTCATTTAGACTTCGCTGCTTCAGCAGTCTTCTGCTCCAACTGGCGCTCCTGTAAGTCAAGGCGCATCATACCGATATCATTCTGTCGGTTAAGCTCTTCCAGCTCACCGTTCTGTATCTGGATGCGGATGGTATCCTGTCGAACCTTCTCAGCCTGTAGCTGAATAGACGCTTTGGCGACTTCAGTCTGTGCCATAAGAAGCTGGACTTCGGCCAGCGTCTTCTGGTTCTCTTGCATGACTGCTTCAGCAGATGCTTTAGAAGCCTCAAACTCAACCGCGTCGAGGGCTTCCTTCTTCTCGGTCTCTTCCTTCGACGGGGGCTTCATAGCCTCTTCCAGCGCTGCCATAACCTGTCCCTTGTTATGGAGGCTGGACAGCTCTAGGATGCCCTTAGCAATGGCGACAGTGACCTGTGGGTGCTCTTCAGGCATCATCCCCATCAACTGCGTCAACTGCATAGCCTCTACTTCCCGAGCTACTATGCCGAGAGTGGGCTTAACTACGAACTGGTAGTCCTGCGGGTACTTATTAGGAGCGAACTGCATATACCGCCACATCGCCTTCTTGATGACGGGCGTGAGCAGGTTGTCGTTCACAGAGCGGATAGCCCTCTTGGCACGCTTCACGAATGCGCCCAGCATCAGGCTGGTGTTGCCCGCCTGTGCATTGCCGCCTACCCCACCACCAAGTGCGGAGGCAGTATCAAAGGCGCCTGTGCCCATCTGTACCATACGCTCCATAGCGTCAGTCTGCCCGAAGGTAGCCTGCTGTAGAGCACCGATCTCGACGGGCTGTATGATCTCTCGAGGTGGTCCCTGCGTCAGCCATACCTTACCCGGCTTCACTTCCATCTTGAATCCACGAGGGGTACGACCACTGTCGATACCGATCATTGGAGAGGAGATGAAACCCAAGGCGTCTATACGAGAGCGAAGCTCAGCGTCTAGAGCCTTCTGTGGGTTGTAGCCCTTCTCGGCTACCCCACGTCCCCAGAACCTGCCGGGGACTTTCTCAAACTGGAACGCTACGATGGAGCGATCTTTCATGGTGAAGGGGTTGACCATGGCACGGAGCAGCGTGCTGCCGTTGGCGATGGTGATGATGGCCTCAACCATTGGCCCGTCCGTGCTACGCTTCTCTTCGCTGTTCTGGCTTGCTAAAGCCCTGTCGATCTCTGTCTTGTTCTCTAAGAGGTCATTAAGCATGTTAGCTGGGACTTTCCCGTGGTACTCTAGCAGCTCGACCATATCTGATTCTGTAGCTGAGATCGTAGTCTGTGGGTCTTGGCTGTCGATCTGTGTGTTATTGCCGCTCAGGCTGATCTGTCCACTCAGGGAGGCCAGCGCGTCCTTGCGGTATATCCCCGCCTCAATCTTCTCTACGATGGCGTGGAGAGGCTTCTGGACCTTGTGGAAGCACCCCAGCATCTCTTGGATGTTACGACCTGCCGGGTCAGGGATGAACTCGTCAGGGCGAATGGACTCAACAGAGACGACAACCTCGTCTACGTCTACAGCTTCCATTCTACCCGTCTTGGGGTGTGCCTGTAGCTTAGGCAATCCAAGCACCTCGACGTTGATCTTGACGATGCCGGTACCGTAGATGGCACCTACAAGGATCGCCTCACTGAGGTTATCCTTGATGTTAGCTACGTCAAAGTCGTCACGGAGTAGATCACGCGCGGCCAGTACGTCAGCGCGCTCTGGGTCCATCACGTCATCAGGGACGTCGAACCAGACATCCTTACTGAACAGTCCTTCCTCGATCTCAGCAACGGTCATCTCAATGGCTTGAGCCAGTGCCGGTGCTATCAGGCGCGAGCGCTCTGATGCTCGGTTACGGTCCTCAGACTGCCACATGCCACGCCAGATGCGCCAGTACTCTGCCCAACGGGCTTGGTAGCCCCTGTCTCGGAATGCTTCCCAGCTCGTGGACTTTGCCAGTAACCAGCCCGTTAGCTCGTTACCCGATATAGAGGGTTTCACTTCCTCACCCATGCCAGTGGCATCGACGATTATTTGGTTCCCAGAGGTAGGTATGTTCGCTGGCATAGTGGTCTAGTATCCTGATGTTATGTCTAAGGGAGCCCAGTCATCGAGGTCGAGGTCTGCGGCGTAGCTTACGGACGCCATCTGGTCAACATAGGCCAGAGCGTCCAACAGGTCGTCATGTGCTAGGGGGTCAGGGAAGTCCGCTGCTTGATCCAGAAAGTGCTGGACCCACGGTTCCTTTGCCTTGGAGGCACGGGCATCTTCGCTTAACAAGTGTATGCGTCCTCGCTCTGCACGACCTTGCAGCGCGTGGACGATCCTATCTAACTTCTTAGTCGATCCGTGCGTGAGGGGTTCAGGGGTTATGTACCGATTGAACCGGCGCATCTCATCCTCAAGGTATGGGCCGATAGCGTTCATCAGCGCTCCCTTCTCAATCCCTAGCCTACAGCCGGGGTATTGTGAGCATGAGCGTATAATTCTGAGGGCCACCTCTCTGGTGTCCCACTTGCCGTGCTGGATCTCCATGACGTACCACCCTTCCTGTGTGACGTAGGTGATGGCTATGGCTGTCTCGTCCAGCTTGACATTCTTCTTGGATGCCTTGGCAAACCCTGCCAAGTCAACCGTAATATAGTAGTGCCCTTGGTCTACGACACTGTGGAACGGTACGGCTCCATCAGCTCCATCGTCATCACTGAGGATGGCATGTCCACCGTGGCTCGCCTGTGGCATCCTGTCTTCGACAGGGAACCACTGAGGCTTTAATACTTTACCGCCACCTGATATGAAGGATGCCTCGATCTCCTGCCTAACGACCTCTATGGGCCTTGTGTCGGTCTTCAGGACTCGTTCCAGCTCCTTACGGCTCAGGAAGGGGTTATCCATGCTGGTGAAGTGAAATGCTTCCCAGTCGTCATAACCGGGCTTCTGTTCCATCGCACCCATGAAGAGCTTGTAGAAGTGGTTCTTACCCTTGGGTGTCCCTATAAAGAGAGCATCCCCTTCTACGTCCATCAGGGCCGGATCTATGATCTCGTCCCAGACGGTAGACTTCATATCCGCATATTCGTCCAGTACGACGTAATGGTACCCTTCACCACGGAGGGTGTCAGGATTGTCAGCACCTTTGATGTATATGCGTCTGCCGGAGATAAGCTCCATGAAGCCGTCATTGACGTTCTCACGAGCTATCATACCGCCTTGCTTGGCGTAGCCTAGAATGTTGTGCAGCTTGGGCCACATGACACGCTTGGCTTGATCAAATGTGGGGGCTATGTAGAACACAGGATTTTCACTTGTGAGCTTGTAGCCCTTCCACTCGGTCATCATCGCCATCTCACCCAGCTTAACAGCCGCAAAGTGAGACTTCCCGAAGCGGCGACCTGCTGCGCACACTTTGAATCGGGCCGACGAGTTGTACACAGCCGCTTGGCCGGGGTGCAACTCGATTACATACTCAACAGGTTTACCCACCAGTCTCTCCTACAAGTGGTTTAACTTTTGCCTTTGCCCCGGCTGGTGCTCTGGTTGTCAGGCGTGAAGCCTTTGGTACCAAATGTAGCAGGTTTGCGTAAAGGGTTACTTGGTGCTTTTCCGACGAGGTTGCCCCCACCAGTCTGCGATGGTGCGTTCTGTTTGCTACTAGATTTCATCTTTTACTTCCTTCTGTGGGGTTATGTCTATGATGTCGCTCTCCCCGTCTTCTTCCTCTGCCTTGAACGTAATGTTCTTGACAACGAATGTGAATCCTGAATTAGCTTCCTGAACGTCATCCGCCTCTTTGGCGTTGCTTAGAGTCTTATCTAAGATCAGCTTAGCTGCTGATACGTTCCCCTCCATCGCCAGCTCGCACATGCGATCTAGGATTTTGGCTATTTGGGGGGCAGCGACATTCTTTCTCACGGCTATCTCAAGATCTTGCTTGAGCGCAGTGATTATGTTTTTGCTGCCTAGCTTTCTCCCAGTGGGATTACCACTCTGTCCTTTAACGAATTGTCCTGCTGCGTTGCGAGTAGTCTCATGGACTTCCTCTATCTCTGCTGGGTTCAGCACCGACTTAGCCATTATGACTCCGGGTCGTGGTCAAAGCGAGAGTATTGTATCGGCATAGTTGAACTCCAGTCCGACAGCTCTGCGTAGTACTCACTGGGCTTCATCAGCTTGTGGGTACCAGCAGTCCGTGCTGCGTCCCAAGTGTCAACAGCTACCTTCAGCTCCGCCAAGTTCATTAATGTACCGCCGGGGCGGGCTGTGTTAGTGACAACGTGGAAGTAACTCCACGACACACCGCCTACAGTACCTAGCGTACCACCAACGTGCTGTACGTTATAGTTCTCGTCAAGTGTGAATAAGTCGGAGTCTTCCATTGAAACACCCGTAACCGCCAACATATCCATTCCAGCGTCCTCTACAGTCGCTGTAAGGCTGTCGAATGGGTATATAGCCACAGGCGACCCCAGAAGTGTGGGTTTCGGTCCACGAGCCATCAGGACGCCTTTAGCGATCAATGCTTGCTGTAGGTTCTGACAAGCGGCCAAAGAGCCGTTCTTGTATGCACCTAGCGGATACACATAATACTGCGGCTTCCAGCTACTATATGTGGCTACCGCTTCTATTTGGTCTATATCAAGCTGTATGACTGCCTCGTACTCAGCCTGCGTCGGAACGCGCAATACGCCCTCAACCACGGCTGTGTCGCTCTCAGTAGACGTCAGGGTCTCATCGACCACTGCGACGTCTGTATCCGGTAGAACGAACATGGAGCCAGTACCATCACCATCATCGATGAATTGGTGCAGCGTCCATGTCTCAGCAGTCGGAGACTGTGTGAGTGTCGTGCCCTGTGTCCACGTCGTGGTGGATAGGGTCTTGACCGGAATAACCTTGGCATCTGACATTGAAGCCGTACCGTGCAGGTTAAACTCATAGTTGCCCTGAGCTTCCATCAGATCCAGATCCGCCTTCACTAGGAAGTTGGAATTTGTGGCTTCGCGCCCTATGAGGCCAATACCCAGCGGTATGTTATTCGTGTTGAAGTATGCGAAAGCTGTGGCACCAGACTCTGTGATGTCCATGAATGCGTCATTACCGTCATCCATGAATGGGATAATAACCGCTGTATGGTTGTAGCCCTTGGTCGCACCCATGTATGTGAGGGAGTATGTCTTGGTCGTGGCGTTGGTTGGGTTGTAGAACCCGTCCAGATCTATACCAAGCATCTCAAATCGGTCTATGGCTGTCTTATCCCATGCACCACCAGCTCCGTCTGTGATCGACTCGTACTCACCTACATGCCCATCTCCGTATGTTCCGGCCTCGCCTACCAGTTCAGGCAGGACAGACAGCGTGAAGAACCCTGAAGGGATATCCACGATGGAGTACCGGAAGTCTGTGTATGCGGTGGAAGCTCCCGAGAAGTCATGCCAGATGCGGAAGCGTAGCTTCCAGCCAGTACCTGTGGACGTGTTATTCGCCCAGAAGTGGAAGTGCAGCGGTATGTCCGGCAGGTTGGCGTTAAACCACCCAGAGGTGGAGTCCACAACCATGCCTTCCTCGGTAGAGTTGTCGCTCGTACCAATATGCATGGATTGCCCGAATAGATGAGGGAATACGTCATCTGCGGGCCATGTACCCGATACGTCTGCCGTTGCCACTGATGTGGAGGCAGAAGTGTGATCATGGTCGGTCGCAGTACCTGACGGGGTCACTTCCGTCCATTCGGTCTCTATAGCACCATCGATCTTGGTCTGAGGGAAGAACGCGATCTTGTTCTCGTCCCAAGGGTAATCAACGCCCCTTTTGCCTTCCTGATCCATACCAGACAGTATCCACGTCCCACCGAAGCCTGTACCGAAGTTCAGGGCCGTAGGAGTGGCGTTGGCGGTAAAGACCGGCTTTTGCCCGGTAGGACGGTCATAATCGACTCCAAAGCCGACTCGTGCCCCATCCTTGTAGAATTTGTCTCTGGTGTTCTTAGACGCCAGATCGACCGCGATATCCCATACAAAGAAGCCACGAAACTCAATTTCAGTGGCTGGGGACTTATCACCGGATCCGGTACCATTACAACCGTAATGGAGGCGTGTGTTAAGGTCAATGGCACCATTACCTGACTGCGGTGTACTCGCTCGGTCTGAGGTAATTGCCTGTTGTATGAAGTCCCCATTGGTGTCGCTGACATATAGGTAACTGGTAGCAGTTGCGACGTCAAAGCTCAGAACGACCATGTGCCAGTTACCGTCGCGGATATCCGTAGTATTGGTATAATGGCGATCTATGAGCCACCCACCGGGGGATCCACCACCTGTGCTATCTCTGCACTCGATGTGGAAACTCTCGTTTGCGCGGAGGGTGAGGCGACAATCTTCACCAGAGGAGCCTGAGCTACCACCAATGTTAAAGAACCGCATAGTAGCGTTACTGGTGGTACGGACTTCAAATGCGTATGTTATACCGGGTAAATCCGAGAATGTATCAATTGCGTCGTTACACTCCCACATCGTCCAGTCGTAGTTTGTAGAGGATGCAGTAGCGAATCTATGCCCTGCTGCAATATCCCCACCAAATGCACCACTCAAGCGATCACGGCGGTTACGCCAGTAATGGACGTCACGTCGTGTCGCGTTAGGGTGCCTACCGTGCAGAGGGTGCCGTCTGGGCATGGGGGGAATATCCTTGAAAGAAGGGGGAGATAGCCGGTTAACTTGTACCGACTATCCCCCGGAGGGGTCTATCTATTTACCAAACATGGTAATTTTGAAGATACCAGCGGTGTATGTCGCGCCAGTAGGTGACGATGCTGTACCAACGGTCAGATACAGGTAGTCACTAACAGCCGGAAAGGCTGTGAAGTACTGTGTTAAACCAAGCGTCCAGTCGCCCGAAGACGTTACGAGAGCTGTGTCAGTCGTGCCATCAGCACTCTGAGCAATGGTGCCTGACGCATCACCGTAGAGGTCGATGTCAACTTCGCCGCCGGTAGGCAGCTCTAGACATTGCATAGTGCCAGCAAAGATCGTACCCATGCCAGCCACTACTTGGCCGATATGAGCATTAGCTGCTGCTGAGTCACCGATTACGTCATTATCAGTAGCTGCACTGACAAGTCCGTCGATGTCGATGACGATAGTCGTCTCGATGAGCGTGGTGCCCAAGTTAGGCGTGTATATGCCTGCGTAGTTGTCAGCGCCGTTAGTTCCTGAACCCTGAGAGATAGGGTTGCCTGTAACGCCTAATGACAGAGCTGCGCGAGCAGTTGAGTCGGCAACTAAGCCGTCAGCGAAGTCAATCATAGAAGCAGCGCTTGCAGCGTGAGCTTCTGAGAAAGTCGCTAAGGCGGCAGTATTGCCGACCAATTTAGTAGCCGCATCTTGTAAGATTACGGATGATCCTGAAAGTCTTGACATTGTATTGTATATCCAGTTGTAATTATATGTGGTATTAGGATGTGTTAGTATTAGTATTCGGTGTTAGCCGCCGGTCTATCCACCGTAGCCGTATCGGTTCTTTAT
>Ga0114908_1000854_pt1 | contig 16117 bp, 19 predicted proteins | sample MalvireepMed_s17_FD_87292 | JGI IMG/M metagenome (GOLD analysis project Ga0114908, IMG submission 87292) | Marine viral communities from the Global Malaspina Expedition - Malaspina viral metaG DeepMed_s17 | ecosystem: Environmental > Aquatic > Marine > Oceanic | place: Mediterranean Sea... | reverse complement strand
CTTATCCATTCCTCTAGTATATGTATGAAACGCTTTCCCATCTATTCTGATAATCATAGGCATTCTTCTAGTCATGCTAGATTCATGTACCTCTTCATATCCCTTCATTCTATCGCCTAATGACTTCGGCATTTTATGCTCCTACTAGCTTAACGTCCTTAAAAAAACGTTCTTCTGCTTCTTCTGGGATCTCTACCCCAGTTACACTTCTTGCTCTCTTCAAAGTCTGCCAGTACAGTCTGTACGTAGCTCTATCTTCCATCTTACCCTTATACCCGATTGGACCCCAATCAGCTTCTTGAGCCTTACATAGGATATCAGAATACGCCTTCAATTGCAAGAGGTTATATGCAGACGCCATACCTCTCATGATTTCATCTATCTGATCAGGAAACACTGACCACATGCGCAAAAAGCCGAAATCGTTCCTAGCTGTTGCTGCATCCTTATAGGCCAAATTCTTCTTACCCACATCGACGGTCACATTGTGAGCAGGAACCTTGCCTGCTGCTAATGCTTTTGCGACAAACTGTGACTTATAATATTGCATCAATGGATTTGTGAACTGATGTGGAGACTGCATTACATCTCTCGAAAGAATCCCCTGATGTGCAGACGTAAAATCCATAAGTCCGAAATCTACCAAATCTACATTCATTACTCCTAAAATCTCATCTAGATTTTGAAATGCTTCTAGCGTTTCAATTATTACATGTAAAGAAAGTCCTGACCTATATAAAGTCGTTCTCATTTTAATTACATCTTCTGCACCTAAAACCTTTGGCAACGTTATATAGGCCAACCTATCGCCAACCTCTTCCCTTAAATAGTTAGCCTCTTTGAACCACCAATCGTTGCCTGGATCATGAATTCTAACGCCTATCCTATTAAACTTATTATCGTCTGACTTGATCATAGCGATAGCCATATCAAGATTGTCCTGTTCCTTACCTTTAGGTGCCCCATCTTCCAAATCTATAGTAATGTCGAAATCGCCATTTCTCTCTTGTTGAATCTTCATCGCTTTCTTTACAAACTTCTCTGTGCCAGCGAAATGTTCGACGGGACTCATTGTTGGTATATCTTTAGTTCCTCTTTCTACTAGTGCTTCATTTGGATGCATCATTTTTTCCTCTCCTTATAAAATTTTACTAAATCAATGGCCCTTTTCTCAACCATTTCATATTCTACAATTTCACAACCCTTATATTTTTCAGTTACCTTACTATATCCTTCCCTCTCTATTACTCCTAGATGTAACTTTATCCTATCAAGTCCATACCATGCTTTTCCTTTTTTTACAAAATCAGCATAAAGACCTCCACTTGAAAACTTGCCCTCTTTGTTTTTTATTTTGTAAATTTTCATTCTTTATATCCCTCTGATGCTTCAATTCTTTCTGTTGCTACAGTTGGTAAAAACTTCTGCTCTACTGCTTGATATACTGCAGTGTCTCCCATAATGTGGTGCGACTCTGTCGGATGGCCCAACTTGCGAACTTCCAAATCCCACTGAGCCATCTCTTCTGCATTTTTCATTTCTTTAAAATGAGAATATAAGCTTACCGTAGCAGCATGAATTCCAAACAATGTTACGAACATAAATGTATATCCCATTTTTTCTAATTCTGTTGCCGTCATAGGCTTTTCTTGTTCGTGCCATTTGAATGATGAAGAATAGTTGAACGCTAAGCCCATTTTTGGTCTTAATGCTCTAGTAAGCGTTGCAAACTCTTTAGCCAATTCTCTTGACGCGCTGCCAAACTCACACCATATCATATCTGCTCCTGCATCATGATATGCGATAGCTCTTTTGACTGCATCCTCCATAGATCCACCGGCTGCTCCTAATGCGTCAGTTCTTGCTATAATAATGAAATCCTTATCCGTTTTAGCATCAACTGCTGCTGCAATCTTTCCAACGCTTTCTTCCATAGGAAGTACTGTTTTGCCTGCTATATGTCCACACCTCTTAGGAATCGTTTGATCCTCTAGGTGAATACCTGCAACACCAGCACGCTCAAATGACCTCACAGTGTATTGAACTTGATTAACTGACCCATAGCCTGTATCGGCATCTGCGATTACTGGAACGTCAAATCCTCCATCCTCTAGCGCCTCTGCAATTCTTCGTGAATTGTCAACAGCCTGATGTCTCTGTACAAACTCCATATCTGATCTTCCAAGCAATCCCAGTGACTGGGAATATCCTGACAAATACAGAGCTTTCATTCCTGCCATCGCTGCTACTTTTGCAGATATAGCGTCATACACTCCACCTGTAAAAATATACCCATCTTTTTCGATTAACTCTTTAAACTTTTTTCCTGGTGATTTCATTATTTATACCCTTCTACTATTAAACTAAATTCTGGCGATACTCCTCCAGTAGCTCTAATGCGATCTACAACCCACTGCCAACCAACAGTGTGTCTATCTTTTATTATTCCTGTTAAGTTCCTCACATTCCTATATTCGTGATCATGGAACATTTTCTCTAATATTTGCCAATTATACGCTATTTTATGCACAGAATATGCATCTCCGTTGTGTACTCCAAACATCATCGATTGAAGCTCTGTCATTAATCCATCATAGTCACTTCTATCCTTAAAACATTCATATGCTCTAAATATCGTTTCTAGGTTTGGAACATGCACTTCAAGTTTGCCGCCCTTTTTAAGTTTTCTTTTACATTCATTGAAAAAGAACTTTTGTCTGCCTTGCGGTAGATGCTCAAGAAAATGTATAGCTAAAATTTCATCAAGACTATCATCCTCAAACGGTGATAACCCTTCTTTTGAAAAATCTAACACATGCGTAACACTATCTGCAGGATATACATCTACATAGTAATCAAACCCAGGTGTCGGATCCTTACCTGGACCCAATTCTAGCTTTGCCATTATACTGCCTTTACCCACTTACCGTCTTTCACATATTCATATATTGCATTGTGTACTCTAAACCCACTATTTGGATGTGGAAGATTCCACTTCTTGCAAAAGTTCACATGTCCCGCTTGGTAATCTTTTTGAACCTTACCATGCCATTCTGGCGACCCTGTTGTTCCACTACCTTTATGATATAGCGCTACAGCATGAAATGTTCCTGTTTTACTTAAAGAGCTAAACTCTTCCCTTCTCAGTCTTATCAAATAGTCAACTTCTTCCCAATTAGTCGGATATGAAGTTTTATCAAATAAACCTGGATGATTCTCTTTAGAATGCTTTTCTACCTCCTTAAGTCGTTTAACCGCTGACATTCTGAGCATAAAGAAACAACCAATTCCGCCATCGTCTATCTGATCTTTATGTTTCTCCATGTAGTCCCAACAAGAAGCTTTATAACATTCAATGCCGCCCGCTTCTGGCTCACCTGTCCAATTCCAACCAGGAGATATCCATGCATAGTTCCCGTTAATGTCTCCTATTTCTACTAGTCTCTCAAGCCAACATTTACCATCTTTTGGCGGCGGAAACGCTATGTCATTATTCATAATTAAACAATATTCATAATCACCTTTTATTGCCTCTTCTAAACCAATATTCCAGCAGCCTGCGACCCCTCTTCTATCTTCTGGTCCTTTTGAAAATTTTATTATTACTTCATTCAAGTTTTCAGGGCCTGAAAAATCATGATTTATTAAAACCCTTCTAGCTTCATTTGTAGTACAATCGTCCACCAATATTAGATCGTAAGGATATTTAGTATTCTCAATAAGATCTGGCAATGCCATTTTTGTCCACTTAAGATTCATAGTGGTCATAACTATAGCGACTCTTGGTTTAGACATTTACAGTTTCCTCAACCTCTTCTGTCACTTCTTCATTTTCCTCTGCTGGCCTCATACCCTGCATAAATGCTTCTCTGGCTGCATTTACAGCTTGATTATATATTAGATGATATAATCTCTGCAATTCACCATCATACGATCCTTTTTGCTCCTCTTTTGCAGCTTCAACCAAATCTTCTATTAGCCCAGCAAACTCAAACGCTTCTGTTGCGCCAAGATCTAAATCTTGTATATAACCAAATACTGCCTTTTTACTCTCTTTAACTGTCATCTTATCTCCTATACTGGGGACATGTGTGTTCCCCACTTGCTCACATAGTATCCTCTATTGTACAGAGCGTCCTGGTTGGTATCTCTTCCCTTTTGTCCTCGTGTTCCCATCCCCTCATGCTCCACTATTGCATCAGATGTAATTGTAACACGATACCCCTTGTTGATCAACCTACAATTTAAATCCCAGTCTTCACTTCCACCAATTCCTCTAAACTCTGGATCAAACCAATATCCATCATCCTCAATCATCTCTTTGATCACAGAAACTGGCATTATCCACGGGCATTGATTTCCCTCTCTATCTCCCATTCTCAAATGGTCCCAATCTGCTGATAATTTAGCTATTTTTGGCTCTTTTTTGAGATATTTGACCATTACGTCTACCCACCCTTCTTGGGGAAATTCCATGTCAGGATGAGGATGCAATATGTGAGAATACTCTCCGCTGTCCATTAAATACTTTCCACCAATGTTTAGTGATCTTGACAAGTGTCTCAAATCTCCTGGCTCAGCATTTAGTCTCTTTAGCAATTCTGAATCACCAGGATGTATCACTGGTGCTTTGGATTTCCAAAACTCTAATGACCCATCAGTAGATCCGCCATCAACCACAACAATTCCGTATGGGATATGACTAGGCATTGACTTCACTAGGGACGGATACATCACTTTGCTCAACTCTAAGTCATTAAAAGAACAAATCAACAATCCTACTGTCATCTAATTATCTCCCTCAATAGAATGCAAAATGGCATCTGCTAGGAGCGCGGCACCAGGGTATTGTGCAGCTATACCTGATTTATCTCCCAACGTCTTAAATGTATGCAATATCACCTTATAGTTTTGAATCTCTTCATCTGTAAGTTGTAAAGTTAATTTATAATTTTTTTCTAGCGTTGCTTTATTCATTTTCTATCAATCCATATCGTTCACATGCCCACCCTATTGTTTCTTTCCACGAACCCAACTCTTTTCTCTTTTCCTGCCACTCGTCCCACATTGTACAATCGTTAATCGCCTTAAGCCACTCGTTCCAAGTTTTTCCGCTGTCTATCCAAGGCTCTATTATGTTCTTTTCAAATCCATCCGTATGGGCACCTATATATTTAGAGCAATAAGGTCTTCGATCTTCCAAACATTCATCTGGCGTTCTTCCATCACTATAATAGTCTACCACTTTATCGTGACCTCCATCAAAATACTCTCGATAATGGTTTGCGTTCCCTTTTTGCCACACATCATACTTTATCCACTTCAAAGCCTGTACCCACTGTGGTCTAATGTATCCATAGTGGTGATATGAAGCGTTCAGAGCGGCCACCTTTGTTTTATCATAGCCAACTAGATGCTCGTGTACGGGTAATTCCCATTTTATTCCTGGGACAAGTTTGTAGAAGTTTGTTTTGTTCTGCTGCTCTTGCCACATTGTAGGATCGATCATAAAGTGCCAAAACCACGTAGTTATTGCTGAAATATTGTCATTTTTAGCCGTTTCCTTAAGTTTACTCAAAGTCTCCTTCGGGTAACATTCGTCGGTGTCAATCCAGTGAAAATGTGTGCATTCTGGTGAAGTTGCATGTAATGCCATGTTTCTTAATTCGGCAAAGTCTGTTTTATCTCTAGCATCATAGTCCCAAGTGTGCGGAAAACCCTTCATCAGTTTTCTCACCCTACCTAGTTTTACTTCGCCGCCAAGGTCAATATCACATCCATTATCAATTACTATAATTTCATGTGCATAGTCTGCATCCAATATAGACTCCACGCACGACTCAAATAGTCTTGCTCCTAATTCAGTTGTCTCCTTCGCCAATATATGTACGCTAATTTTTGGTTCACTCATCTCTTGTCCTCAAATTCCCAACTAACAATCTAATCACTCTCCAGAATCTTCTAGAGTCTCCCTCTATGTTGTCATTAAACTTATGATACATGTTGCAAATTATGACTGGTTTATCTTTAGACCAAACAAAGTAATGCCATGCACCGCTTGTCAAATCTATAGTTCCGAATTTATACTTTATTAACTCTTTCAGAAATGACACCATCTTTCCAGACAAACCTATCACATATGTTTGGTGATTTCCGTCTTTCCAGTCCTTCCCCAAATAAAGGCAACCTCCCTCTTCTGTATAGTCAATAAAATCTAAATCTTTCTCTTCAAACCTATCTACTATTAAGTACCTATAAGCGTTTGATATATCTCTCTGTGCTGTCTTGCCGATTCTCCCCATGAATTCCTCTCAACATACTTTTTGACTCTACCAGAAAGCGCGTTGGCCTTTTCCTTATCTTTAATCTCTGACAATAAAGATTTCAAATCTCCTTCGAAATTGTCGTCATTAATTCTAGGCACTACTATTTCTGGTATGTCAGAAAACCAACAAGTGTCTGATGCAAAAACTGGCTTGCCTGCTCTCATGGCTGTTCTTATTGCCGCACTTGTACCTACTCCACCATAATCATCATATGGCAATATAATACAGTCGCACTGGTTCAAATAACCTACAGCTTGTTCTTCAGGTAAAAACTTATCTATCCAAATGTAATCTTCTTTATTTTTCAATCCAAAGTAATTCAACATATTTACACACTGTTCATAATAGCCAACATGATCTTGCTTAGGCTTATTTGAAACGATTACCAGCATCAGATCTTTGAAAGCCTCATGCTGCTTCAGCGAGTAATAATTAATTATGAGTTTATTTATTCCCTTGTGGTAGTATGAGAATCCGAAAAATCCAACCTTCATTTTATCTTTAGGTAGCGGAACAGTTGATTCAAATTTTTCTATAATTGGATTGCATGGCATTGTAACTTTCTTAACTTTGTCAATATCATATCCCAACTGTTTAGCTGCGTATTCCTTACTTCTATCACTATGCACTATGATAGCATCTGCATAGTCTCTTATTACACAATTGTGTGCTGCCGCTTCTTTTGTCAAGGTATGCTGTGTAACAACTATTTTGACGCCACGAGCTTTTAACTCTCTAAACATAAACTTCAATCTGCTTGGACTGTGAAACTGATACTCATACTGATAATGTACTAATGCAATTTCGTTGTTGTCAATGTGATCGACATAAGTTGGCTCATTTCCGCCCATAAGTCCCACTTTATCTAACTTTTCTTCCGCATTTTGCAACGCACCTATTAGTGACTTACTGTACTCCAATATGCCACACTTTTCAGACCCAACATTACTTTTGCAAACCAACATTACTCCTGTCTTCTCTTTTTCTGCCTCCTTAGGTAGAGCAAACTCTTTGGTTCCATAAAATCTTCTATCTAATGTTTTTATCAGATTGTCCACAGTGTGGTCCCAAGTATATCCTCCCGCAATCGTCTCTCTAGCTTCCTCTTTTACCTCACCATTGAAAATCTTTTCATAAGTATCTAATACACATTCCATCTGTGGTCTTGCCCAATTTGATCCATGATAGATTCTAGCAGTTGGCCCACTTTGCGCTGCTGGCTCCAATTTAGTATCAATCATAAATGCAATCTCATTGTTCAAATATTCTTTATATGACGAGTTGTCTGGTGCTATCAATTGTTTATTCATTGATGCCGCTGCAATCATATTTAGATCCCATCCCTCACCAAAACTAAGTGAAACATAATGCGTACAGGCTGAAATCAAAGAAGGCATTTGTGAGTCCAACAACATATTAGAATATATAAAGATTGGCGCGTGTTCTTCTTTTCTAATTCCTACTTTCTCTCTAATGCGATCCATCCTAGTTCCGAAAAAGTCTAATCTGTTTTCAGAATAAGAAGATAACTTCAATATTAGACAACAGTCATCTCTGTCTTTGGTAGCTGTCATCCAACTTTCTAATATTCCATCTAAGTTTTTTCTATCTACAGCTTCTTGTATATTTAGAAATCTATACTTGTATTTGTCGTTTATTAGCTCATCGCCATCATACAATGGTAGTGGGTGAATTTTTGGATTATACATGCCCGTATCAATTCCTAGTGGCACGACCTCCAATCTGTTCTCATTCACTCCACTTTCGATCCAGGCCTTTTTATTAAATTGAGTAGGTACTATTATCACATCACTTGATGCACCATAATCTACCCAATTCCTTGGTATCCTGTCAGTCTCCATCATAGTATAATTAGCTATGATTTTCCCCTGATGTAGATTCTTATTTTTATAAATCTGTTCTGGAAGACAAAATGCCAGCAGCATGTCAGATCGCACAGCCGGTGCGCTTTTTACCATATTTTGCAACAAAACTGACGTAGGTATCTTAGTTCCTGACCACTCTTTGAAATCATGCAATCCCACAACAATACCCTTGAAATACATTCTTTCTACTATGTTTCTAACTACATGGTCATATCCAGTAACTCCATTAAAGGTTCCAAAAACATTTATAGATCTCATACTCTAGTTACCTTATTTACTCTCTCTACTCTATTTTCTTTGAATAACTTTTCAATACTATTCATTATTCCTTCTGCCGATCTATCCCAATCGTATGCTCTAGAAGTAGCAACTGCATTTTGCGCCAATTTATGAAATTCAGCCTTTTCGTTCTTCCATTTGTTATACATTATTTCTAATGACTCTTGTACTGTTTCTGGCGAAACTATCTTTCTTCTCACATGCCACATTTGAGGCCAGAAATCAATTCCTTCCATTAAAAATGAATTCTCATCGTGTCTACAGAAATCAGTAGGTCCAGAATAATTAGTTACCATTGGAACCACTCCACATGCCATAGATTCTAATAATGGCAAGGATGGTGATTCTCCTAAGCTGGGAAGCAACATTACGTCACTTACTTGATAAAATCTAGAAAGAGTTGGATCGTCTATTATTCCATCCACTACAAGCATAGTGTCAGCATTATACCAATTACCAAGGTCGTAATCCACTGGCATATTTGCCCATTCGCCATGTTTAATTTTTCTAGTATGCGTTATAATACTGAAAACCACATCGCTCTTATCTTTTGCAAACCTGTTCCACCCATCAAAGGCTGCGCCTAGATTTTTTCTAGTGTGATTTTGCCCTGTAAACACGGCACAAAATTTTCCCTCTAAGCTTGTCCCATTGTTCATTCTTATACTTTTACGATGCATCTCTTTCTGCAACTGATCTATCTTAAAAAAGTTAGAATGGTCAATGCCATAAGAAACAACATCTACATCTAAATGCATATATTGATCCTTAATTACTTTCTTTCCATACTCTGTAGGACTAATTATAAGATTGCAAGCCTCTAATAAGTTTTTCCACTTAGTGTCTATTGGATCACCATCAATTGTGAACCACCCAACAAACTTTACTTTTGGAAATTTTCTCCTAAACAACTCTATGTTTGGAAACTCCCAACAGTCGTGACTTAAGACAACCACGTCTGGGTTATAATGATGAATAGCATCAATGATTAGCCCAGTGGCATCCCTTGTTATATTGTAGATTGGATACCCATCTTTAGAAAGAATTTCTTTTCCTGCTTCTTTCTTATCAAAGAATCCAGCTACACACATATCATATCTAGCAGACATCCTTTTGCAGACCTCTCTAGTTACTCTAGACTGTCCAACGTATTTCCACTGTGGGCTATCGCTCACCCATAAAACTTTGCGCTTGTCCTCACCCATTTTATTCTGCCGCTGTTGACTTTTTAGTCTTTCTTGTCTTTCCTCTCCTATTCAATTCATCTTGTATAAATTGTGCCCTCTTCACCAACCCTGGTCTGCGCTTCGTATAGACATCTTTTGGATCTCCAATCTCAATCATCTCAGCAACCAAGTCACCCATTCCAACTTTTTTAAGTTCTTCTTTTGCTTCCTGATCTTTCAATTCACGATTACTAACTCTCTCTTCAGCCATACTATTCTCCTTTGCTAGCTAACACTAGCTTTCCCCTATTGCCCAACACAACCTTGGCGCTACTCACACCATCCTTTTTAGAAACTAATATTGTGTCTGGCATCATATCTCTCAAATCTTCATGGTGACTAATGACAAATACTTGCCTAAATCTGTTAGATAATAGTTTAAAAATGCCCAACATTACTGATCTATTCATCTCATCAAAAGCCCCCATTGATTCGTCTATAAACAGAGTATCAATGTTAACTCCATACCTATTTGATAGAAGCATAGACAATGCCAGCCTCATTGCTATATTCACTTGTGCCTTCTCACCTCCAGAAAGCAACTGATAGATTCTTTTTCTACCAGTCGAAGTTATAACAAAAATTTCCAACGTGTCCACTTCTTTTTTCTTTGTTTTTGTAATCTTTTGACTTTCTAGCTTAACTATCAATCCACTTCCAAAAGACTTCAATATATCGTTTGCCCTATCCTCTATGTCTGCGATTGCATTCTCAATGATATAAGCTGGAATCCCACTCTTTTTAGAAAACATTCTCTTTACCACAGTGAGCTTCCTACCTTCCTTTTTCGCTTCCTTTTTTCGTTCAGTTAACTTCTTTACCTTCTCTCTGTTTTCTTCTACCTTATCCTTATTTCCTTCTAAAGAAATTATTTGAACTTCTAAGTCTACCACTTTCCCTCTCTTGTTGTCAACTAATTTTTTTAAATCTTCTCTTTGATTCTTCAAGCTATAAATTTCATCTTCATCGACAACTGTCTCAGCTATCCTCTTGTTTACCTCTTTAAAACGCCTCTTTTCCTCTTTTAGGAGCGCTTCCGCTTCTTTTACTTGCCTACTCCTATTGTCTACTTCTTGCTTTAAGTGTACCTCGCTCGTTTCCAGCTTTAATTGCTCGTTTGTAAGCTCAGTCGCTGTATCTAGCCTAGTCTTGTGTACATGCCTCATTCCATTTGCTTCAGACAATTCACTTTTTAAGCTAGTTAGTTCAAGTTCTCTATTTGTTGACGCTAGCCCTACGTCTTTCAAGTCCTTTTCGCAAACAGGACAATTTGTCTTGTTACCTTCTCCTGCATTTTTCAAAATGGCCAAAACTTGTTGCTTTTCGCTTATTTTTGCATTAAATTCAGCTATTTCTTTGTTTGATTTTTCAACCCTCTCCAAAAGAACTTGTCTAGGAAAACTGCCACCTAACTCAGTTTTTATTTGCTTTTGATAAGCTTGATTACTTTTAAGATCTCTTTTTGCTTTACCCAATTCTTGCTTGGCTTTCACTAACATTACATCTACACTAGTGCCGTTTTTATTTTTCAACAAAGTCTGATGCTCGATTTTAAGCTTTTCTAGCTGAGTAATCCTGTCTGCTGCTGCCTTCTCTTTTTTTTCCAATCTCTTTAGAACTAAGTTTTCTCCAGTGTATTTCTTTTTCAATTCCCCTATCTCTTCAACATAGTTCTTTTTAAGATCAAAGTTGTCTTTTATAATCTTGATCTCGCTATCTAATTTCTCAACTTCTTGACTTAAGCCCGTTAATTTACTTTTGGTTTCATTGTGCCATTTGTCCCAACAAGTCGTATCTAAAATAGACCCCAAATAATCTTTCCTAGATGATGGCGCAGCGCTAGTAAAGTTATCCAGACCTCCCTGAATAAAAAAAGTAGTAGCTAAAAATACATCAAAATTCATCTTGATCAACTTAACTACTTCATAGTTTACATTTCTTATTCCTTCGGCTGTCAGCTTGTTATCTACAATTAGCTTTGCATACTTACTAGACTTATCTCTCCCTCTTATAATTTTTACTTGATGATTATCAATCTCAAATTCTATTTCCACTTCCATTCTAGATTGATCGTCTCTAATTAGTAAATCATCAGAGGCAACTATATACTTTCCAAACAATCCATAGCATATAACGCCAAAAATGGTACTCTTGCCAGCGCCATTAGATCTCCCTACCTCTCCGCAATCTCCCAAGATAGAAGTAAGTCTGGCTTTGGTCAAATTTATATCTACGTGTCCAAAAGACAAATAGTTTAGGGCTTTTATTCTGTTAATCTTCATATTCGTAAGTTTCTATGGCATATGCTAAAAGAGCTAAAGCATCAGCCTGGTTGTCATCGACAATATCTTGTTTCGGGAACCTAATTTTGGCCTCTCTAATCATATCTTCTTTAGACGCTCTACCGCCCCCTGTTAAAAATTTTTTAAGCGTAGTGCTATGAACCGCCTGACATTCTATTTTATACTCTGCGGCTATCTCCTGCACTCTGGTGGACAATCCTACTAGGACTTCAGTTGCCGCACCTCCCCGATGATGAGGTCGCTCATAAACTATGACTTCTGGTTTTAAATCCTTGACTACTTTAGTGAGCCAAGCTCTAAACTTCAAAAATCTTATTCCAGGGCTATCTCCCCTTTTAGGGGAAAAGTTTACTATCCCACTCTCTATCTTCTTTTTCTTCTTTTTTGCCCATCCAGTTGTTGTTGCTAAATCTAATGTCAATATATTCATTAATCGTCTTGCATAATCTTGTCTGCACTCTGCTTTATTTCTTCTTTTTCAAACTGTCCTAAATCGTTACTTTCTAGCCACAAATCAACACATTTGTCCTTATTTTGGTCACGGTTAATTTCTTCCTCTCTCACCCTATCTTTATGTCTCAATTCAATTTTCGGTGGAACTATGTAATGAGCGCCAGCCTTCTTCAGCAGATCAACCATTTTGACAATATCTATTTCCAAAACATCATCGCAACTTATAATTGTTTTTACATCTGCGCCTTTTACTTTTTTTAAATCTTTTAGACATTTTTTCTCAGATTGTGACAGCCACCTAGCATCTCTCTCTATTTGCACCATTGGTCTGTTCTCTATCTCTATAAAATCAAGGTTGTTGACACTCTTCCCCTCCGTCTCAATGACCCAAAAACCCTTGGTGTCATCTCTGTCGCTAAAGTAGAATCTTGCTGGTGAGCCAGGATAAAGAACTGATACTCCTTTGGGAGTTTTAATGTGTTGAGGTTTGTGAATATGTCCACTTAAGATTAAGCTCACCCCATCTAATTCTTCAATTACTGAAACACCCCCTGCCAACATTCTTGTTTCAGATCCTACTACTGCTCCTTGGAAGTGATGATGAGCTATCATTATGATTGGTGCCTCATTATCAAGAGACATTGGCTTTTCCATCACTTGCGTTTTCTTTTGATATGGCCTAATACTTAGATGAACTTTTTCTTCGCGTTTAGTTATTAACAAATCCGCATCTTCTTCATACATTCTGTTATGAGGAATGTCATTCATATTAGTCAATAAACCTATAGAGCCAACACCTCCGTTTAATGGCATCGGATCATGATTTCCGCTTATAACTATAATGTCTTCAAACATTCTATTCGCATATTGCAGCAACTTAACTGCTTCAAATATAAATGCAGGACGGGGATTTGAATGATGAAACAAATCCCCTCCCACTATAAACGTATCACAATTCAGATCTTTAGCTTTGTTAATTATCTTATTTACAGAATCTATTGAATCTTGTGTGCGCGACGGAATGCCTACTTTATTTGTTGAATGCGTAGATACTCCAATATGCCAGTCCGCTGTAAAAGCTATTTTCACTGTTCATCTATTACTGCATCGAGTTCTTCCATTAAAGACTGATACAATTCTTTATCATTCTTTAATGCCTCAATCAGTCCCTTTCTTCCTTGATACTTCTCATCGCCATAATAATACCAAGCGCCCTTTTTCAATACCACTCCTTTTTCAACTGCATTCATAAATACATCAGAAACTATATCTATTCCTTCTGCATAATATATAGGAAATTCTGTGGTTGCGAAAGGTGCTGAACATTTGTTTTTAGCAATTCTAACTTTAACTCTATTTCCAATAAAGGCGGATCCTTCTTTTATCATTTCGCCTTTTCTAACTGACATTCTAATTGAATAAGCATGCCTTATTGCTCTTCCGCCAGGAGTAGTTTCGTTTGGCCCATAGCCTGACCAACCACCGCCAAACTTTTCTCTAACCTGATTTATAACAATTAAAATTGTTTTAGCTTTATCCAATTTCGGAGTAATTTTACGCAAGTTTTGTGTGTTTACTCTAGCCTGTAATCCTATCTGTTTTTGAAGGTCATCTACATCTCCTTCAATTTCTTTCTTGGTAGGCATAGCTGCAATTGAGTCCAATACTATCATAGCTGGTGGACAAGGACTATCTAGTAAAACATTAATTAAACTATAAGCCTGTTCTGCACAATCTGGTTGTGCAACAGCCAATCTTTTAGTATTCACTCCAAGCACTCCAGCCCATATTGGATCTAAAGAGTGTTCTGCATCAATAAATGCTACAATACCGCCTGCCGATTGGCAGGCGGCAATGCATTGCAGCGCTAAGGTAGTTTTCCCCCCACTTTCTGGCCCAAAAACTTCTACAACTCTACCTTTTGGTAGTCCTCCACCCAATGCTCTATCGAGTGAATTAATTCCTGTAGAAAGCCTCTCTACCTTTAGCTTAGATTCTTCTCCCAAACCCATTATTAGTCCAGACTTCACTTGCGGCTTTAGACAAGCCATAAATGCTTCATAGTCATCAACTGGTTCTGCTTCCAATGTTTTCTTTTTTCTTTTCAAAGTTCCCTTTACCATTCTACGTCAAGCTCTTCTTCCTCTTCTCCCTCTGGAACAGTAACTTTCGGCTTCTTCTTTGCAGTCTTCTTCTTACCTACCATTGTCTTTTTTGTTTTTTTTACCACTGGCTCTTCAGTTCCATCCTCCGTTGAATCATCGCCATCACGATCATTTACTTCTGATTCTGACAATGGACTCATAAGTTCAACGCCACTATTTGGCTTTTTCTGTACTTTGCTTACATTGCACCATGGTTGACCATCATCTCTTAAAGTACTTCCATGAGAAATATAAATCATACATGGACGATCCACAATGTCATCAATGTCAATTGGATCCCCTTCCTTCAAAGGGCCAAAAAAAGCTTTGAGCCAATCTCTTAACTTACTTTTTGGGTGAGTGCTATTTTTTGCCAAACCTGTAAAAGTCTTACCGACATGTTCGCCTTCAGTTACTTTAAAAAAGAGCTTCCATCTGTCTTCAAGTTCTCCCGTAAAGTGATTCTTCTGATCGGCTACAAACTCGATCTTAGAAACTTCTGCCATGTAATAATCTTCTGGTACTGCCTCGTAGCTACCACCATTTCCACCTACTGTAATAATTCTTGCCATACTAAATCTCCTCTTCTATATTATTATCTTTATAAAACCTCTTAATGTCTCTTTCCGTCAACTTCTTAGCTATTACGAATAGCTTATCAGAATTTTTTTGTAAAATTTGAGGACTCTGTTCTTCTTCAGATAAAGTTCCAGTTACAATATTTCTAATTCTTACAGCAGTAAAATCCTGCGTGACGATTTCTTCTTCATATTCTTTGGTTATCTTGATAATATTCATTTTATACCCCCTCTGCCTATCAAATTCTTAATCTTATCCACTTCATATATACTACCATTTTTGGTCGAAAAGTCAAGCAAAAAAGCTCAAAAACTTTAACTTTTAATCATACTTCAAACCTTGAGTCTCTGTATATTTCAATACCGCCTTTAACGTGTTAGCACTTTCCATAGCCGAAGACCAGAACGCTCTAATGTATTTGACATTAGCCTGCGCTTCAGCCAGTCTCTTTCTATTGTCCTTAGATTTCATTTCAGCCGAAGCTTTCACGTATGTGTCAGTTGGTTGTCTTGGTTTGTCTATATCTCCCCTCTTATATTTTTCATATTTTTCTTCATATTCTTTCTCCAATTCTTTTCTAGCTTCTAGATAAAATTCTCCTTCCAATTGGTTTTTAAATCTTCCCTCCGCTTTGTGCAATATTCCCTCAAAGTGAGCCGACACCGCTGCAAACCTATCTCTCAGATAAGCAAGTCTGGCTAAATCATCAGTCAAGCAATTCTTATCTGTTTCACCAGCTATCGTTGGCACACCCTTTCTATATTTGTGAGATATTACTAGACACATTGTTATGATTTCTTTCAAAGATTCATTTTTAGGCAATACCAGATCTTTTGTAATCTCTTCAACATCTACGTCTTGGTTTCCTGCAATAGTTAAAATTCTATTCATTTTATTCTCCATCATATCCGTGTGGCAATT
>Ga0114908_1000853_pt1 | contig 16129 bp, 15 predicted proteins | sample MalvireepMed_s17_FD_87292 | JGI IMG/M metagenome (GOLD analysis project Ga0114908, IMG submission 87292) | Marine viral communities from the Global Malaspina Expedition - Malaspina viral metaG DeepMed_s17 | ecosystem: Environmental > Aquatic > Marine > Oceanic | place: Mediterranean Sea... | reverse complement strand
TCGCTCCTCACCGCCACAGGCCTTTGTGGTTCATGATCGAGAACGTCCTCGTCACGATCAGGCGGTTCCTCTAAGCTAAAAATTGGTGTTACGTACTCGGAAGCTCCCGTATGATCGGGGAGCTTCCTGTACCCTTCAATGTGTTTCTCGATACGGAGAGGTCGTGGATTCTTACTTCCACATGCACTGCACTGAAAGTAGTCCTCCAACGATTTGGACTCCGCACGTTTGTGTTGCTGACGCTGTGCATCTGTAGAAGACGCATGATTCCCATGTTGGTTAGGTCGAGAACTCGTCCATGTACACCCATGAGCAGTACAGGCAAAAACAGTTTGTTTTGCCAGTCGTACTGCTTGCGACATGTCCATTTTGGGTCCCCATTGTCTTTGAACAAGGTTATACAATGCGACCTTTTTCTCTTGGTTGCCAGTACGTTCCTCAAACTTCACCTCTACTCCTGTTGAAGAATCCGTAAATTCTCCACCAAGAGCATTTGATCGTCTTTGTTCACGCATCTGACGTAGTACCATTAGATTGTGCTTGCTGTCGATGTGTAAACTTGGACACCCCATTCGTCCACGAGTTGTGCTTCACCCCACTCCTGGAAGATGCCAATCTCTTCAGCACGAAGTGAATGATCTTCATCACGGGTGATTTCAGCATCATTTGCCATGACCAGACCCATTGAACCCTTGCTAAAGATTGCACCCTTGGAATCATTTGATGAATCTCGCTCGATCAATCCGCTGTGGAAGACCTGCACTCCATAGAGTCGGTCTGATCCGCGCCACCATCGTTGAACCAGTTCGTCTGACAGGCCACCACTAAATGGAGCCGATGCAGCAGTTGCTGATCCATACCCTGAATCTGTCAGATCAAGCATGATATCGCTGATCTGTTCGATGTGGAGAGCAGCATGGAGGGGCAATGGCGCAGGGCCATATTCATCATCATTGTCAGTTAAGAGGTAGGCAACCGAACCACGGAAATGTGTGATATCAAGTTGCGTTCCAGATGAACCAACATCATTAGTAAAGCTCGAATACATTGCGATGACATCTTTCGCCATGCGCCGTCGTAACGAGTTTCCGAGTAATGTTCCCGTCTTCGCATAGACATTGCTATCACCCTGTCGGCGTTGGAGCCTCTTGGAAATAACAGCGAGAATCCCATGCTCAGCAGGGGTAATCGTGACGGTATTCGTCTCAAGCTGTTGAGCCTGTGCAAGGTCAACGCCTTCTGTTAATGCCGAAGCATCACTGAGACGTGCATATCGGCTCATTGTCCATTGTTTGTGTCCTTCAGGTATACGCTCTACCTCAATCAAGTCAGGGTCTGGGGCTGCTGGCTCGAATGCGTCTCTCGCCTTTGCCACCAGAATCTTCTGACCATCAGTAAGATTAGATTTTGTGATCGATGAACTGGAAAGTGATATGCCTGTAGGCATTAACTAACTCCTTTTTCCTTGTATGCACGGGTTAGCTCGTCACCAGATACCTCATCCCCCCTGTTATGGGCATCAATAATCTCATCAGCAGTGCGTGTCCGTTGTCCACCACCCATCGCTGGGGGAGGCGGTTGCTGCTGCTGCTGTGGTGTTGACTGAGGTACTGCCTGTGTCGGAGCCTGTGCAGGTGTATTCTGTTTGTAATGTCGGATATTTGCCTCGAACGCACCAAGCCACTGATCGGGAGTCATCTGGTCATTCAATCCATCCCAGAGTGCCGCATTTTGTGGAGGTTGTCCCTGCGCCATCCGTTGAAAATCTTCCGCAACACCCGGAATGCCCGACTGGTTGGCAATCATCGACGCACGAGAAAGAAACTGTGTTTGTTCTGGTGTAGCCTGTTCAGTTCCTGGTTGGGGAGTCTCCTGAACAGGGTCTCTCTGTGCATCTTCTGCTGCCTCCACACGGCGTTCTAGGGCACGCATCTCCATTTTCTGTTGTTCTTCAGGGTCGAGGTTCTGATACGCAACGCTGCGTAAATCCTCAAGCTCCTGACGGAGAGCTTCTACCTGTCTCTCGGTATGTGTCCGTACACCCGTTACCTGTTTGTCGAGTTGAGACTGCCAGTAACGGCGGTCTTGTGCAGACGCACGTCGTGCTGCTCCATCGACATCCAACGTATCGAGACGTTGTCGGATCGTATCGAGTTCTGATACTTGCTCTGGCTCTGCGGTGACATCCGAAAGGGATTCGACTTCTTGTTGAAGTTCCTCGACATCCGATTGAATCTCATCCTGTACTTGGTCGTTCTGCTGTGTCATTACACTCCTTGACAAGGCCACGAGTCCAGTGGCTTCTCACTCAAGATTTTGCCTTATTATACACATTGGTCAATCATCATAAAATGCCAGGTTGAATCCTCCACCTGTCACCTCTGCTTTTCCTTCGGTTGTATCGAAGTCCCGAATGTTATCAGGATGTTCAAATGTTTCTGTATCATAAAACCGAAAGAGAGCAAGGTCCATATAGCGATCCTGCCGACGTAATTGTTTGCGTGCTTCTCTCTCAATAGATCGAATTTGCCGAACAATTGGGTCTTCCTCTCCAAGATATCCTTTTTTCGTTTGTTCTTTCCATAGATCAAGAGCACCCATATCTTCTGCAATCTTGTTCCCAATACCCCAGTAGGGCTTGAGACGTATCTTTGCTTCATTCAATTCTTTGACAACTTGAGGAAGTTTTGATGACAATCGCATCTCTTTTATCGTGTTCCAATATACTGCTTCTCCCTCGTTATCCGTCAAAGCATCCCATCTTTTCACAAAATCTTTTTCTAATTGTTCATACATGTCATAGTCGAAAATATAATTTTCTTCAAGATCAGGATTAAAAATGACGCTGCGATAGTAATCATCAACGGCTATGTCAATATCGGGCGTTGTCGGAAGAGGCGGCTTCCCCTCCGTGATATCGAAAAACTTTTCCACTGCTGGAAGACGTTTCTTTAATGCGTCACTTTGTAATCCATAGTCCGCTGATATTGTCCGAATCTGATCGCGTATCAATTTCGTGTTCATCCGTTCTCCAAGAGTCCTGGTTCCATTTTGATATTCTTCCTGTTGATTACGAAGTTCAGTTTGCAAATCATCGAGTTTATCTATATATGTCTCGCGAAGTTCATCTTGTTGTGCAACCCACGCATTCATTTGACCCCACGTATCTTTTCCATCTCTTTCGGCAATATCCTCTAAAAAGGTTTCTTCTACCTCACGGATTTCAGGAAATATCCTTTCTAATTCATTTCGCTGCTCACGAGAAATTACTTTCACGCCCATCTCTCGTGCTTTTTCATGTGTCCACGGTTGCCCATACTCTTCCAAAGCATACCTGTTACGGACATCATTTAATTGTTGTCTATAGGACTCAGGACGTGCATTCATTCCCAAAAAAGAAAAAGGGGCAGCCCAAAGCGGAAGTCTTGGCTCGTCGATAGCAAGGTCTTGAATGATAATAGGAACGGTTAAGTCTCCTGCAAGATTTAGAGCAAGTTCCAATGGATTATCCCACTGCTCACCCATATATGTTTCCTGATGGACAAGAGTTGTAACGGTCTTTACTGTGGCTGATGCCCGTCCACGCAAAAACCGAAACATGGGATTGGCGAAAAAATCTGCATCTTTCGGATACGCATATGGATCAGGACTAATACTCTCTGCAGTTGAGCGCATAATGTCACCAATCAACCGAATGATTGCACGCTGAAATCCTGGTATGCCAATCATTGCACCGCCAACATTGTTCATTAAAAAGTCACCGCGTGATGGATCGAGATTTGGTTCCTGACCCAAAACACGGGACGCATATGTATGAATGGCAACCTGAGACATTAACAATTTACCAAGAGCACGACTGGCAGTTTTCCCACGAATACCACCAGACATCATGGAACCGATAACAGCCATGTGGGCACGATAATATCCGCGTGCAAGAAAGGTCATGGCTTCCATAGATTTTTGGGTTGATCCAAGACCAAAACTGCGGCTTATCCCAATCATATTGTCCACATGACTAACCAGTTCTCGAATTGGTCTTCCATCCGCCTCCCATGCAGGACGAAGGGCTTCAAACATTTCGCGTCGGCCTTCATCACGTAGTATGTTATAGGATGCCTGTGGACGTTCTGCTGCTAAATCTACTGCTTTTCGGATCGATAACTTATCACCTATTCGCAATTTATCAATAAGTTCTCCACGCGATAATCCTTCAAACCACTCGGCAGCCTCAAATGATCCACCCTCTTGAATGTACATCCTCCAGAAGTCAGCATTTTCCGTAATGGTTTCATCCCAGTAGCGCGGGTCAGTAAATGCTTTTGTTGTTTTTGCCATTACTTTTGTCCACGCCTCTGGGCTTGTTGCCATCAAATACAATCCCTGGTTAAACGGCGCGGCATTGTCAGCCGTCAATGTTGCCATCCGACTAAAATTATTGAATTTGGTTAAAATATTTTGCCAATGCTTAGAGGAGTCTCCCAAGTAATCATTCATGTATTCAGCCACATCGTCAGTAAAATAATACTGACGTGCACTATTTGTATCGAGATTCGCTTGTTTCATCCCTTTCTTAGCACGTTCTTTCGGGGTTTTCGCCTTTTGGCGTAACTCCCAGTAGTGTTTTGACTCAGCACTCTTTTTGTTGAGCCTCTGTCCGACATTTGCTCGAACAGCTTTCAAGTGTGCACGACGTGCTTTTTTACTCTTCATTAATTGTGCAGCGATGAGTGCATCAATATCATCAGGATCGAGAATCTCGCGTAAAGTAGTGATGGTCCTGTTCTCGACAAAAACATCGGTTTCTACCGTAGCACCTAATTTTTTTATTCTACGAATATCGTCACGAATCGCTCGTTTCATACCATCATCAAGTTTCTTCCAGGCTGCACGCATCTCCTCTGTTCTATCCTTATGCTTCATGCGCCCAACGCGGATTGCCTCTTCCTTATTCGCGAATCCTGCCTTCTTGACCTCTTCGACAACATTCATCTTCTTGCGTAGTCTCGTCCGAGGTAGCTTTTTCCCATTGATGATATCGTCTGTTAGTCTTTTGACCTTAAATAAATTTCTATTAATGTTTTGATATTTTGTAATCTGGTCAAGAATTTCAGCATCGACAAAATCGTCGAGTTTCTTCCCATACAGAGAATAAATGTCAGATAGATTCTTGTCTGCCATATGCTGGTAAGCAGCAGCAGTATATCTGCCAAGAATTCTTCCGAAATCATCATCGTATGTGAGACCGTCTTCGATCCCATCTGTTTGCCGATTCCAAATTCTCTGCCGTTCCTGGCTTGTTCGTGTATCAAGTCCGCGTCCCTTGGATCTGAATGTTGGTAATTCTTCTCCTTCACGCATTGCTGGCCCACGAGGAAAGTAGTGATGTCTTTTATTTCCTGTTTTTGGCCCCGTTGCCCATGTTACCTCGTTGATCTCAATCCCTCTTTTTCGCATTTGTTCGGTAACATCGTCGATATGCTTCATTGCCTCGCCACGTAATTCCCAAAACTCATCTGAAAAATCTTCTACCTCAACAGGTTTGTAGAGAGAGGATTCTTCCATGAAATCAGCAAAACCGATGTTTTCTACGCGATCAGCATCAGCCTTAACCCGAACTGTTATTGTGGCATCGTCATTGATCCGCAGTCCTGTCCGTGCCCATTTCGTTCTGAATATTACCTCGAACAAATTCCCAAAACCGTGTCCTTGAGCAAGAGCAGCCTCATGTCCAATATGTGATTGATCTAGAGAGCGCAGTAATCGTGTTTTATCCTTCAGCAAATCTACTGCTGGCTCGATATACTCTCCTAGTGTTTTCGTTCGATCAATACGTTCCAATATCTTTTTACCAATAGGTCTACCACCTATAGTCAGATTTTCCAGCTTCCGAAGTGATGGGCCTAAAACCCCTCCCAATGCCCCGGATTCAGCAATCATTCCTTGTACGTTATCTTCTATTGAATTTAGTTCTGGTGCACCTTGATTAATAATGTCATCTGTTTCATCAAGAACCTTCTTGACTTCTGGTTTTTCAGGGAATCGTCGGATCACTGATTCTGCGAAATCATCCAGCTTTTTCGGTATCGGAAGAGATCGAGATGCTACTGCCGCCATGCGGAGTACTCTCGGAATCTTACCTACCCCCATGGTTACTGCTTCAAAAGGGCTAGGAATAAAAAGTTCAATATATCCTGTCGTGCTGCCCGGTTCTTTCTCTTCCAGTATTTGGATCACTTCATCCGTTGTCTTCCCTTCGAGTTCTTTTCTCATTTCTTTCGCCTCTTCTGAGGCCATACTTCGCGCTATAGCTGGGAACAATGCACCAGAATAAAGAGCACCAGGCTGTCCAGACATTGCCATCATATCTCGTATCCCAACACCTGATTTTTTACGAAATTCTGCTGCTGCTATTTGCTCTGCCCGTTTCACCTGTTCGGGCAAAACTGGATCAAGAAATGTTCCTTCTGCCGTTTCTTTTGGATCATAACCAAAGATTCTTGGTAGCACCGTACCTGCTTGCAATATAGGAAAATAATGAGATATTTTCTGTCCCATTCTCTCAAGCAAATCAGGCTGGACTTCTCCAAGATCCGTCTCTGGAATTCCTTGTTGTCCAGAAAGAGCTTGCGTAATGATATCTCCCTGTTGCATTGCTGCGTCTGAATATATTTGAGCCTCTTGTTGTCGTCTTTGCCTTGCAAGCATAGCAAGAAGATCACCCATACCAGTTGGAGCTTGAGGAGCGGCTGCCCGTGTCTGCGTAAAACGAGGGAGAGGAACAGACGTAAATGTCGGTCGTGTCCCACCTGTTGGAATACGAGATGTTCGCGCTGGTTGCTGTTGGCGAAGAACCATTTAACGAACTCCTGTTGCACGACCGGGAGCACCACCACCCGGAAGAATACCTGAAAATTGTGGCGTGACTGATCCGACCATGCGTTGCAAATCATACGGTGTCTGGCCCATGAATCCCATCAAACCCTGAAGACCCTGTACTGCGGACGGGCCAATTCTCTGGAGATAACTCTCTGTTGGAAGGTATTGTCGTTGCTGCATCGCAGGTTGTGCCGTTGCAGGAACAGAAGACATCACTACTTCACCGCCTTGTTCAGGAGGAAGAAATGTATCCTGTACAGTTGATGGAAGACCGAATCCTTGTCCAAACACGGGTTGAAACAAGCGATCGACACCGCCACCGCCCATCAAACCAAGAATATCTGCAACACCAGGTGTTGTCAGCATTTGTAATATCTGTGGAAACATTGATAATTGCTGTATCTCCATCTGTTGCTTTTGCTGTGCCTGAAAGTTCTTCTGGTTTTGAGCATTTCGTGCGTAATCTTGCAATGCTTGATATTTTGGATTCAAAACACGCTGTGTCGTTTCTTGTGTCGTTACATTACCTGAAGTATCAGTAACCACTTGAGTCGTTGGCTGATCTATATAAAAATCGACAACAGACCCATCTTCATTGTAAACAACAGGAAGATTAATCAAGGTGATTTCTGAATCAAACAACTGTTTCTGTAATTCCTTAAATGCGTTACCCCATTGAGCACCACCTGATTCATTCTGCAAATCTTCTGGTGGTTCAGGTGACGTAAATTCTGGGGCTGGAACACCTGACAATTCTGGAAACGAGGGTTTATACGTTTTGGGGTCTACTCCCAAAATCTTTTTTATCTGCTTATCTGAGTCGGCCTCGCTTATTTCAAAGCCAACATCTTCTAACTTTTGTGTATCCTTTGTCGTTGGAGCACCTATTGTTGTAACGGGAGCACCCTTCCCACCCATCACTTTGAGTTGACTCATCTGGTCAGGAGTCAACCCAATTTTATCGGTATCTGGAAATATACCGATTCCTGATGCGTCACCCGTTTCGGCTTCAAGATCAGACATAATGCTTCCATAGTCTGACAACAGTGGTTCATAACGAGCTTTTGTTTCTGGATTCCAAAAGGGTTGTTCTGGAGCTTTGGGAGAAAACAAATTTTTAATATTTTGCAGAAATTTTCCCGGTAACGATCCCTGATTTGACGTTTGATTCGTACCTAGTACGCCGGGCATTGTTGGAGCTTTATCTGGAATTGGATCGAACCCAGTTATATCTGCTCCAACGTAAGATAAATCCTTGGCTTCCTTTTTTTGTTTTTCCTTCTTTATTTTGTCATAAAGAGCCATGTTAGAACCTCGGTAATATATCTTCTACGCGGATATCGACTTTATCCGTACGGGGCTTGGGTTTTTCGGGTTGCTCGAAATTCTTCAGAAGCTCCTGCGTCTGTTCGCTCACACGACCCAGGATATTCTCGATTGTTCCCCTGTTATCTGCCATTATGTCACCTGCTCTCCCCCCATTGTTGGCTGTGGTGCTCCACCTGCGCCACCCATCAGGCCGCCCAGCCGATCAATCTCTTGTGGTGACCGGGGGAAAAATCCCTGGTTGGGCTGTCCTGTCCGTGTTGCCTGTCCCTGTCCTGTTCGTTGCAGTTCATCGGGGCGCGGAGCCACGCTCGTCGCGCCACCGAGGAACATGTTACCCACACCACCCGGTGGAGGCGTACCCTCCTGTGCACCTGCTCCGAGTGCTTGCTGCAATTGTGGGAGTAATCCAATCCTGTCGAGGGCAATCGGCGCGATCTGTGGTAAGAGTTGCTGTAACAGAATCTCCGCCATACGCTGCTGATCGTCCTCCAGTGGATTTTGGACACCAAGATATTTTTTCGCCGCGAGTGACCGGGAGATGAGTCCCTGTCCCCCGTTCCAGAGACGCATACCGAGCATCGCCCGGTTCTGCTGATCCTCTGGACTTGCGGCTTCCAAACGCACAATCGTAATATAGTGACCCTTGATATCGTCTGGCTTGACCCGCTGATCGAACTGGTGCACTTCGGTCTGTGCCCAGACACGGATCGGATGTCGAATCACGTTCTCCAGTATCCGTGCATAGAGTTCGTTTGCGGACTGGATCATCATGGCAACGCCATCGGCAATCGAGCCGAACTTGAGTCGTGCCATCCCGGCACGAACGGATGTATCGAATCCCGATGTGGCCCCTGCATCCATCCCCCGGACGACACGCGGAACCGTATCTTCCTCGATCATGGCCTCGATTCGATCAATCATGACCTGCACTTCTGCCGGGGTTTGTGGGGGCTGGAACGCCTCCCGTCGCACACTTTCGTCGATCCAGTTCTTCGACCCTGGTTCAATCGAGTACTGATTGGTCACCCGACGCACAATTTCTTCTGGCCCCACAAAATCAAGGGTGGGCCACGCATTGTAGCGGATCAGTGTATCCCACTGCGAGAGTAGGCGTGCGTGTTCGATCAGGAGTTCGTGAATATAGTAGAGCAGACCGCGATAGCGTTCCGACGGATTGGTGGAGATGAGGTCTTTCCCCAGTCCTGCATCGGCGAAAACGTAGGGAATGCGTCCATATCCGTGCCGTCGCGGACGCATGGCCCAGCGGTCATCGGCGATATAGGCGACCCATTCCTCGTCCCAGTATTCCCAGAACTCGATTTCTCCGTTGAGATTGGCTGCGGTCTTTTCCCATTCTTTTCCGTAGAGGGCAACAACCTGTTCGACGGGCATCATATACTTCTCGATGCCCCAGCGTTTGCGGTCGGTGGTGGATGTATCCCAGATAATATTCTTTGGATTGACCGTACGGACTTGATAGGGGAAGGAGACATCGCGTGTCTCGAAGAGTTCCTTGATGGCATCGACATATTTGGGATCATCTTCTTCGGGGACATCACCACGGGGCCAGAGATCGGGATCGAACATAATCTTCATGACGCCGAGTCCGTAGCGGAACGCGTGCTTGACTGCCATCTTGAGAACGGGTTGTTCCTGTCGTGCGCGATTCCATGCACCGATATAGAACTTGGTCAGGATTTCTGCATTGGCCTGTCCGCGTGCACCGCGTGGGGGCACGATAATATTGATATTCGAGACATCGACGTGATTGGTTGCATCCTCGATGAGTGCATGTCCCTTGGGTGTCTTGATCTGAACGCCGCCTTCGGCGGTCGATACATGGAACGTTCCTTCGTAGAAGATGTCTTCCTGTTCACACTGTTGTTTGAAATGATCGAACTGGCGTTGTTCTGCATTGGCCTTGAGGTCGAGCAGTTGCTGGAGACTGGGTGCATTGACCTCTTCTTCCAGAACTTCGACCCAGCGGGAGTCATCCAGGGAGTTCGTGTTGGTCTCTTGCGTCGTCATACATCAATCCCCTGTTCCTGATAGTCTTCTATTTTGCGCTCCCAGCGTGCGCGTTTGCGCTGGAGTGTTCGTGGCCCGGCAACAGCACCTGCCTTCTGATCCACCGTGATTTCTGCTGCTGTTGGTGCGTAGTGGATTGGCTGGAAGTCTTCCCATGTATCCTCCGTCATTTCTGGTCGGACGCATCCACGCAGGGCAAGGGCGATAGCAAAGGGCCAGTCGTCGTGTCCACCCGGCGGTGCTTCGTATCTTACAACCCCGGAGGGTAATTTAACAGGTCGCAGTCCGCGCATTTCACGAACCATTGTCGTTTCATACGGTAGCCGAAGCGTTTTTTTCTCGACAGCAATCTGTAAACTTGTAACAATTGCCTGACGGGAGTCGGGCGAACTTCCTCGACCACCCGTGATGACCACATCCACGAGTGGTAGTCCCCGTCTCCGCAGTTGCTGCGTGGGAACGTCACCCAGTCCTGTTGCATCAGCGAAGAGACGCTGATGTTTCCATACCTTGTAAACAGCTTCGATTCTTTCAAGCTGGTCATCCCAGTCCACGCCTTTCATATAGTCGTAATGGACGGCCTTTCGGTGACAGGCATCCATCGTGACGACAACGGTTGCGTCCACTTTCCGGGCAAAGTCGATCCCGGCGACATAGAAGTGTCCTTCTTCGGGTGCGTCGAGCCAGTTCTGACTGGGTGTGATGATATCGTCGAGTCGTCCGAAGGCGCGTTCTGCGACAACGCCGATTTCGGCGAGGTACATCCTGCGCCATGTTTCATCGAGTAATTCGTTCTTTGCTTCCTCGATTTCTTCGAGTTGTTCTGTCGTGAGATAGGGATTGTCGAAGGTGGTATAGCGGAACGACTGATAGATATCGGAGTCACCGTTTCCGATATCCCAGAGGCGGTGAAACCAGTGATCTTCGTACGTGGGTGGGATGCCTTCGACCATAAGATAGCCATCCCTGTCGGGGGATGTGAGTGTCCCGCGTGCCTTGCTCCATGCTGATTCGGGGATATCCTGTGCTTCTGTGATCCAGAGCACATCCAGCCCGGCTGTCTGGAGGGAGTCGGGGCGTTCTGCGGATTTGAACTCGATCAGTCCTCCTTCGGGGCGTGCGTTCCATCCGTTGAGCCATATTTTATGTTCATCTTCGACAATCTGTCGGATGAGTGGTTGTGGAAAATAGCTGAGCATTTCTATCCATGCCTGGTTGGACTGTGGATACGAGGGTGCGAGAACCCAGACGTGGAGTGGTGGAACGAGGGAGATCGGTGCAGGGGTCTTGGAGATTTCGTTGAGCCACTCGATGAGTTTGAAGACTGTAACGCGTCCTTTTCCGAAGCGGCGTCCGCATTCGAGCACGATCCTTTTGGACGGCTCGGAGAGAATTTCTTCCTGTGCCCAGTGCGGGGTAAAGAAATCGGCAAGATTCACGGATGCGGTTTCGGTGGTCATGCGTCTGTCGTCTCCTCGATCACGATTACATCGCTATCGACGGTTGTGCGGTCGATTTGCTGGACGTTTCCGTCCTTATCCTTGTAGCTGTCCCAGAGATTGATATTGATCTGGATGGGTGGTGGTGCAACTGCGGCGATAGCGGCCTGTTTCGAGCGTTCGTAGAGTCCGTGTAGTTGGTAGGCTTTATCGACGGCTTGCATCCGTACGGAATCGGAGGCGGCATTGGCGATGAGATACTGATGATTGGCGAGTGCATCGACGAGGAGATCGGTGGAGGCATTTGCGAGGAGTTTATCGCGCCATTCATCGGGTTTTACGGAGATTTCGGTGAGGGCTTCTGCGAATCCTTCGGTGCGGTTGGTATGTGCCCATGAGCGTGCGTAGCTTTCCTTGATGGGTTCGAGGTTCATAATATCGCGTGCCATGCGGAAGGCATCGGAATGGGACGAGGTTTGGAGTCGGCAGAGGAGAGCGGTGCGTTCGAGGCGTGTAAAGGCATCCCATCCGGGAATCTTTGCGACTTCTTCGAGCATCTGTTCCTTGACGTTCTCCTGTACTTTCAGCAGATCGGCTGCCGGGAGAACTTTTCGTTTTGCTTTTGGCATCATGTACTCCGTTATGCTAAACTTGCGGTGTCTGTTCTCTTGAAAGGGCCATCGCTCCCACGGCGATGGTCTTTTCTTTTGTTCTAGATCGCGACGAGTTTCGATATTTTCGTTCCGCAGTCGGGGCACATTCCCTGGAGGGCACGGCGTCCGTTCTTGAGAATCTTATCTTCGACAACGGTAAAGAGTTTGCGTGCCCGGCAGCGCAGGCAGTAGCCTTCAGACCGTGTTTTGGGGATGAGAAGGTCGATTTGCTTCTGCATCCAGTTCCAGAATGGTGTCATTCTTTTCCTCCCTACGATGGTGGTGAGATGGATACTTCCACGTTATCCTCGTTGGTAAACGATTTATAAATTACACTGGTCGCGATGGTGAAATCCTTTGTTGCGAATCCATCTCCGGCACCAACCTCATTCAATATAATTTCAAGAACGCCCGCTTTAATTCTCGAAAGCGAACAGGCTCCACCTTTGGTATAGAGGTTGCTCAGAATGAGGCGATCCACCTTGCCATTGACTCCGCTGGTAGCGGATGTGATCTTGATCTGGTCATAGTAGCCACCGCTTGTGACCATCGCATCGGCGCGATTCCCCCCACCGATCGCCCTGGCTCGTGGTGTTCCTGCCACTGCTGCAATCGACTGTCCGTCACTCGCATTTTGCTTAACGATCAGGTGATGCGCCTCGATATTCGCGAGTGTCATCTGTGTGCAGCGCCACCGATCCACGGTCATATGGCCTACCTCAAGATAGGTTTCCGTAAAAGCTGGATCACTGACAGCAGGAAGCCCACCAACAATGACCGCGTTTGATTCACCGGATGGGAGTGCCGAGTTTGCGTAAGCGGTTCCGATTGTGACGTTTTCGATCTGAAGAAGTCCAACTGGAGTCGATCCTAAATCGACGCGCAGCGTATTATCGTCATCATAGTATTCCGTCGGTACATCCAATGGAGCCGTATAGACACCACTGTCACCAGCGGAAAAACTTTTTCCTTCCAGCACTTCATTGACAACAACACTGGATGTCACGGCTGTACTGGCGAAAAGCATCGTTCCTGCCATCTGTGGGCTGAATCCCATCGCCCGTAAGATGCTGTAGGGACTCTTCAGGATTTGGAATATCCGTCGCCACTTCTCGGATTCTTCCTGTAAATAGGCAACCTTTGCAAGGAGCCAGTCACGGAAGCGGACACTCTTCACATAGATGTTTCGGGGAGTTCCCCAGATCACATGACCAAGAAAAACAAGGAAGCGAAACGGCGCAAGAAGCGTCAAACACAGAAAACGGATTCCCCAGACAAGCTCAGTGATCCCACCGATCCCGATCCGCAAACCCCGTTGCCGCATACGTTACTCGCTTTCCAAGACCTTCATTCCCAGGGCAATAATTCCACTTGAACATCCTGCCGCAATCTCAACCGCCTCGTTCAAAATCCCAAATATGCTGAGACTCCCCAGAACAATGATCGCTATAAAGATCTGCGGTCTCACCTTCGATATCCAGTTCATACCTCATCCCTCTCTTCCTTCCGCGTCCTATCCTATCACATACCGTCAACCCTCCCCCTCACACTCCCCCTCTCAGATTTCTCTATATACTCCCCCTTTAGGGGGAGGAGTATATAGAGATAGGATATGAAGAGAAAAACAACCGTTATATCCCCACTATCATACTGTGATACTACTGTTATATCACTGTGATACTTCTGCACAAAATAGATACAACCAGTCACCACTATCACACTATGATAGTCCTATGATATCACTGTTATATCATAGTGTTATATCACACTCCTTTTCGACTGTGATACTCCCTTCCCTTTTTACCAGTAAAATACTATACTCCCAACCATCAGGGTTTATCCCTGGTGACCTCCTATCGGATCACACCTCCCTACTATCTCCATCATGCACATCTCACAGAGGTGTGATCCACACCATCATAGACCTTGACAAAACGATCCACTCGAAGTTAGCGCGTACGGTACCTCGTAATAAATACCTCACGCGCATTGGGCCACCGGACCCTGCCAATAAGGAGAATAGGCTTTCTCCAGACTCCCAGTAAGCAGAAAGCCTGGGAGACTCCAACCTACGAGACTCTAGCAGATATGACTATCGCTTTAAAACGCTTTGAGTGCGTGTCTAGGCGTGTTTTGTCTTGATATGTGTGTGTTGATACGCTATTCGATCCCTACCCTATCTACGCTTCGAACCGTGAGCTATCACGTGCATATCTGACTGGCGATATCAGCACTAGAAACACCGATTGAGAGAATGTTTTGTGTCTTGATACCGTGTCAATATCCTGTAATTTAGATACGATTTTTGCGATTTTGGTGCTATTTTGAAAATAAACCTTGACACATGATTATTGCATGACATATAGTATCGTCAGTCGCTAAACATTGACGGAGCAAAACGAGAGACAAAAACAGCAGACAGAGCGACGAGGAAAGAGAGCAGATGATGAGCGAGGAATACAACGGTTGGACAAATCGCGCAACGTGGATTTTGAGTGTGCATGACTTCTTCGACTATGACTACATCGAAGAAGTCATAAAAGAACAGATAATGCCAGATATGGCACAGCGTCCAATGTTCAAAGATGATGGACAATTCCATATGGTAGCAAGGAATTTACTGGCACAATGGATGGAAAATAATTTCAATGAATTCGTCGAAGAAACACAAGACACAAGTACAAATACAGGACTATTTCTCTTTGATCTCATTCGGTCAATTGATATCGATTGGCAACAACTAGCCGCAAGCTATGACGAATTGATAAAGGAATGCGTCAAAGAAATCGCCACAAAATAGCCAAGTACAGCAACACAGTATCTAGGGGATCGCTAATCGATCCCCTAGGAAGGAACAGATGATGCATTATCACACAATCGCCGGAAACCGCGGGTATCTACCAGATTATAACGAAGCATACGAAACGTTTCAGGATGCACTCAACGACTTGATCGACTACGTTTCAAGGGTTGAGGATGATTGCGAAATACCAGAACATTCCACTGGCTGTACTGACACAATCGAAATATCGCCAGATACACGATTCCTAGATTTTGTAGGCAATACGCATGGAGTCGAATATGTCGAAGTATCTGACTGTAACTTAGATGCTGTTGCTATCACATATTCTAACCCTGTGTGGGTGATATGTGAAGGGAAAGAAGAATAATGACACTCAAGGCATGGTCGATTATCGCTTATACATATGACGCGGATTATCACTGCATACACTGCACGATTAAACAATTCCGACAGAATGCAGAATGGTCGATAGATGTTGATGAACACGGCATACGTCAAGAAATCGAAGATAGTGAAGGTAACTTTGTAAAGCCAGTATTTGCCACTGATGAATGGCAAGAATTCGATCCTGGATACATGCAAGAAAACCCGATACAGATTCTCGCATGTGGCACGTGTCATGATGAAATAGATAGATGGAAAGAGGGAGAGTAGGCACAATGGAACAGACACTACACGACTGGCTATCAGATATCAGGAATGGAATAATCCACACAAGAAAGTATGTGTGTAAAAAACATCACTCAAGGGTACAGGACCTTCATATCGAAACACTGGAATGGCTACCCTTGACGCAACAGAATCAATGCCAGGACAACAACATGACCGACAAAGAATCTGACGGTCATATGATCCTTGAACCATGCACCAATAAGGCGACACATAGCTATATCATTCGCTAAGGAAAATGACCATTGACATAGCACTACATCAGGAATTATGATGATTTCGTGCAATAACTAGTCGATAGGAGTAACAGACACAATGGCATATCAAATTAT
>Ga0114908_1000850_pt1 | contig 16228 bp, 21 predicted proteins | sample MalvireepMed_s17_FD_87292 | JGI IMG/M metagenome (GOLD analysis project Ga0114908, IMG submission 87292) | Marine viral communities from the Global Malaspina Expedition - Malaspina viral metaG DeepMed_s17 | ecosystem: Environmental > Aquatic > Marine > Oceanic | place: Mediterranean Sea... | reverse complement strand
ATTATTCTTTGTCAAATCTTTAAATATTGTTTGTTCTAATTTAGTGCTCACTTGTGCCCCCATAATCTATTTCTTTTCTTAATTCATGGCCAACAATCATATTAATTTCTTCGTTTGAAAAAAAGGCGCTTACTTTGTTGTCTTCTCTTAATTGTTTTGTGGCCTCTTCAAAATTAAGCTCATACTTAATTATTTTTTCTATTGTATCGCTTATAGTTTGCTCCGCTAAATCATAAGCCCACCCTTTTAATTTTCCCATAATTATAAATCTTTCTTGTATTCTTAATTTTACTTTCTATATTATAAAAACAGGCACTAATTCGCGCCTATTGTATAATGAGGTTTATTATACAGTTATTCGTTTTAAAAGTCAATAGTAAAATAATATAAAATGCTACTTGACAAGACTTATCAACATACTATATATAGTAGGTATGAAGTTCAGAAAGATACTAGATGTTGTGTCAAGCTTAAAATACCGGTACTTGTTTTTTTGTTGGTTGTGTGATAATTTTGCAACAGAGAAAAAAGAAGCTGAAACTGAAGGCACAAGCGCCAAGCGGAAGGCACAAGCGTAAGTTTCTGAAGGCACAAGCATCAAGCGGAAAGGCACAAGCGTGGGAGTACCGAGAAAACTAAGCGAAAAACAAATAATTTTTGTCAAAGAGTTAATTTACAATGAAGGTAAAATAACAGCAACAGAAGCTGCTATTCGCGCCGGTTACCCGGAAAGTAATGCAAGACATTACGCATCTAGATTACAAAATCCTAAATATTCTCCTTTAGTTGTAGACTATGCTAGACAAATTAGAGAAGAAGTGCAGAAGAAATATGATGTTGATATACATAGACATTTTAAAGAATTACAAAAAATAAGAGAAAAGGCTTTGGAAGAAGGGTCATATTCAGCAGCAGTGCAGGCAGAGGTAGCCAGAGGTAAGGCTGCTGGACTGTACGTAGAACAAAAAATAATTAAACATGGTAAATTAGATCAACTAACAGAAAATGAGTTAGATGAAAAAATTGCGGAACTTATGCGCGAGATGAAAATAGTTGATGGTGAGTTGATAGACGAGTCTAAGAAGACCTCTTCTTCAAAAGATCAATTAACCAAGGGTTATCCCAAAAAACATTCAAAAGCCAGTTAGTCATACTGTTTGTCACTTGCTCTTCGTGCTTGTCATCAGTAAGTGGCCCGCCATCTTGGTTAAGCGAGCTGTTGTATATGATCGCATGAATTATTTCGTGAAGCACTGTATTAATAAGCTGGTCTCCCTCAAGTTCTTTTTGAATATCAATACGACATTCTTTAGAAACAAATTCTCCGAAACAATCTACGTTATCTTTAAGAAAAGAAGGTTCTACAAAATTAAATGTAAGAGTATTCCAACCAACTTTAACTGTTTTCGGCAACATTGCACATGTAGCCAACGTAGTTTCTGTTGTCGATGTCTTTGACTTCGAGTCTTTTTTGTTGAATAATTTGTTCATAAGCTACCTCACAGTTGTTTGTTAGATATAACTCCGTATGGATCGGGGAGTCAAGATAGAATGTTCCATAGACGAACCAGACTGATATTACTAATTCCATATAGCTCTCATAGAATAAAATTCACTTTCTTAAATTAAAAACCAATGTTTTCATCGTAAAATGTCACTTTAAACTAACACAAATGATACTAAACTAACACAAAACTAACACATACATTATGTATATATTTCAATATGTTAACTATCTTTTTATGTGTTTGTGTTAATGTGTTAACCTTACTCAAGTCAATTTTATTTTTTTGTATTTCATTTCATACTCCTTATACAACTGTTCGTTGTCCGTAAGCTGTGTAACGTAGTTCGTTAACAATGGTCTGTCAGCAACACTTACCTTTTTTCGACGTTTTTTAGTCCTATATTTAATAGCCAAAGATTTTTCGACTTTGCTTATTTTCCGCTCGCACCGCATAAAAGGCAACATAGCTCGATAAAGGGGCTGTGCGCTTGAACTCGACAAAAACAGTCTAAACAAATCTTTTCGTTTTACAAGTCTTCTATTTTTAGAGCCTTTTTTACCAAAAAAACCGTAATTTCTTTTTGAAACACCTATGTCCCGTACAAAAAAACCTAGTTTTTCCAGTCTAGTTTTACAATACCGCATAATACTTTCGTTAGTATTGACCACTTCAAACTTAACTTCGGGAGGTGCCACGTATTTGTAGTGCTCTCCTTTAGAATTAATCCTATTTTTAACGCTTTTGCAGATCATAAATGCCCCTTCAGCCTCACAGTACCCCGTAAACCACGCCATAAACTCTTCATCAGTGTGTGCCATGTAAGGAACTTGTTCAAAAGAAGGCAGGTAAATTGTTTTTTTAGAAAATTGATTGCTCCTGGAGTAGTTCTCAAAAGACCTTAAAAATTTTTCTGCATTTTTTGTTTTCTCAATTAAGTACGGCAAAATTTGTTGGCAAATATAACGTGACCTTAAACCACCTACGCTACATACATATGCAGTCTTACGATTGTAACCATCTTGCCTATTTTCTTTCTTAGCTTCTCGAAAAGAAACGCAAAACAAATCAGCTAACCATTCTACAATTTCTCGATCAATAAGTTTTATGTGTATTTTTCTATCATTGTAACCGTCTTTATTTTTTAAAGTTGAAATACACCCGTCGCCGTCCATCCATCCCGCAATGTAGGCCCAAGTAAGATTGGAAACGTTTTTTAATTTAAGAATAACTTTTTTGTCGTTCTCTTCCGTTGACCGCAATCCCTTTTTTATAATCACTTTTTTAGCTTCCGGTTTTCGGCGCGCCGCTTAGCAGCCCACTTATGGTCCGCACACCTGTAGCCACAATATTTTTTGTGTTTTTGTGCTATGTGATGTATTTGAAACTCTTCACCACATGTCACGCATATTTTAGTGTCCTGAAACATATTACTGTACGCTCTTAGTTTCTTGTAGACAATCGCCGTACGTTTCTAAAAATGTTCTGCTGCCATCAGTGTATTCTAGGTTAACCTGTATAGATGCGCCGTTAAGGCAGGCCGGGTTCTCCACACTAAGGTCTCCTGATAACTGCATCTGGTTCGTAGAACCTATAAATACGTTGATACGATCACTGAATATGTGAATCAACTGACACACATCTTCGTTGCTAAGTCTGTTAGCAAAATCTATTAATTCATCTGGTTTCATTGTTGTTCCTTTCTTTCTGTTTTAGCTATCTGTGGTGGGAATCTTACTTACCCACATGTTTCACAAGTTAATGCAAGTTGACATTATATGCTACTTCAACTAGCTCGGTTTCTTTCAGGCATTCGCCCATATTTCCACTTCACCATGCGTTACCTCTTAACTAAAAGGTTTTTCCGCCACACAAACCATAATAGGTAATTAATCTATTATGTGCCGTTGTTTCCTATATAATACTTGTTTATGCTTATGTCAATATCTTTTTTTAATTTTTAATGACTAAGAAACGCGCCACCCAGTCGAGCAAGGGCCTCTATTCTTTTATTTGCCTTTTCTAAACGCATTTCTTTCAATGCTTTCGCATGCTTAGACCATATGTGTCTTGCGCTGTCTGACAAATCTTGTTTCAACAAATGGTTGACCTTGTTCGTTCTTAGTTCTAATAATTCTTCTTCTGTAAAAATCATTTTTGTCATTAATTACTCCTTCCTTGACCTTTATATCTCTTTTTACTAAACTTCTTGTTTGGGCTTTTCGAATGTCGCCCAGGACGCTTAATTCTTTTTTTAGTAACGTGGTCACTATCATAGAACTTACTACGTTTAACCATTTAATTTATTACCTCTTGGTTACCTACAAGAACAGTGTGTATCTCTGCAACGTTTTTGCGCAACACATCGATTTCGCTCGAGCACCAGTCTGCGTTTAAGTAATATGTCTGCTGCACACATATTACTGTAAGCAACACAATACCAATAAACTTAATAAAAGTATCAAACATCATTGCACCACAATGATAAGCCTATATTTTTCTGGCGCGCCCACAATTGAGTTTGGAACAAGATCTATTTTTTTTATATCAAAAGATGTTTGCCCGTCCGCAAATCCTAAAGGCACAGCCAAAGATACTTTTGCATTAGCGCCTTCCTCAGACTCACAAAATTTATTTAATTTAGTAACAACTTCTTTTGTTGTCCACCTTGTATAGTCGCCAAATAAAGGTTTTTTTGGTTTATTAGTCATTGTAATACCTCTCGCATCGTTTTAACCATTTATATTTGTAGTCATCCAGCCGTTGACCATTGATCGTAAACATTTGTAAAGTCATACCACGCGATGCCATGAGAATTACGCCTGCTTCCATCTTAGTTTTATACAACGCATCATGGGCCATCATATACGCTGCCAGCTGAATATAATAGTCTTCAATCCATTCGTCTTTTTTAGGTTTATTAGTTTGCTTAAAATCAATAATTGCTGGTTGATTTTCCCAAATTGCAGTACAATCAGCCGTCCCTCCGTAGAATGTAGGGTAGAAGAGGGGGACTTCTGTACCCCAGTATTCATCCACGGAGGGCAAACCACGCTCAATAATGAGCTTTGCCATACGCTTTCCAATAACTCCGATGTTAGTAATATCATCGTAGCCTACTCCTTGTATATGGCACTCAAGGAATTTGTGCATCGCTGTCCCTACGGCTGCCGCTTGGTTTTTAACCGCTTCTGCCGTCTTTTCGCCAACTCGATCGCGCCACTTTTGTAAACCTTCTTTGTCTTTCTTGGTTTTTGTTGCGGAAATAATAGTTGTAACAGATGGTAAAAACTTGCCTTCACCTTCGTAGTGACGTTTTCCATTAACTGTTTTACGTTTGACATCTTTGTAAGAATATCTTTCTGTAATTAGCGAAACCGGTTCTTTATTTTTTTGCGTGACCATTTAACTTTAGTGCTTTTGCTTTGTCTTTTGCTAGGTGTTCTATTAATTTAGCGAGCGAGAATGTAACTCCAAGCTCTGTAGACAGGTGTTCTTTCACTAATTGTAGTTCTTTATATGCTGCTTTTGAGAGAGAAACAGACGAGTATTTTCTGATGTCTGGCATCGTATTGACCTTTCTTTATATTACATAGTTTATAGTGTAACTTCGCGACCAGTTTCCTGTTCAAAAATTACATTGAGAGTGCGCAGCTTATTTTCCAACTGTGTTATGTGTTGTTTAAGCAACTTATTTTCTTCGTGTAATCTTGTCGTCTCAAAGTCAACGCCGGATACAAAATCCGACAATAAATTATTATCCATATAGATTCCTCCATATTATGTTATAATCTCCTACCTTATATAGTATATTACTATTGACTGTCAACTAAATATTGATATTATTACATAAAAAGAAAGAGGTATTTATGAGAAAAGAACTACAAAATAGACGTCCTGCGTTTGCATTTAACATACTAGACTCGGGCGGTACGCCTTACAGACTAACAACTTCGTTCGAAAATGAAAATGTTAAAGAAGTTTGGATTAATGGTGGAGGCAAGGTAGGCACCGAAAAACACGACATATTGACTGAAATAGGGCGAATTATATCTGTTGCATTACAAAATGACGTTCCCTTTGAAGAACTAAAGTCTTGCGCAACATATCATTCTAATGGCCGGCCTTCTACTGTTGTTGGCGAGGTATTTAACGCGATAGATTTTAAAAAGAAATCTTAATTATTCTTTATCAAAATCATCTTCGTAATCGGGCTCAAAAGATATGTCCATATTAATATCCATTTGAGGGTCTGCTTCAAATTCAAACAACAACTGTTCTTTTATTTTGTCAACAGCATCTGCTACAGTAAGAGGAATATAAATTAATTTACCGTTTTTATATTGTTTAAAGTTTTGTTTACACAACTTGCAAAAATATTTATTGCCTTTCATGTGTTTCATAGATGTCAACTTATGACAGCCGGGACACATAGATACGTTAATAATATTATTTTTTTCGTTCACTTAGCTTCTCCCCAATTACTAGCTAGTGCATAATCAACTACACTAGGTACGTTTAACTCTACACAATTTTCCATTTTATTTTTTATATTGAGTGCCTGCTTTTTGTTTTCAACAGATATGTTTAGTTCGTCATGCACTTGTATATGAGGTATGATACCATCCTCTTCGTATAAGTCCACCATTGCTTTCTTTGTCTGATCGGCAGCAGATCCTTGTATTAGTTTGTTTAATGCTTTGTAAGTACCCGCGCGTTTATAATTACCGTGCCCCAACGCAGAAATTGCTTCTTCTTTAGTTTTATAAAAACCTTTGACACCAAACTCACGGGGCTCATAAAATGGAAAACGACAGTGCCGGCCCAAAAGTGTCTTAATCTCACCGCGCGCAGATGATTTGTCCATAACATTGTATGTAAGTTGTTTAACAAACGGAACTCTGTTTTGGTATATACTTATTATTTCGTCGGCCTCTTCTTTACCAATACCTAACTCATTCATTAACTTGCCTTTACCCATACCATAAAACAATCCAAGATTAATTGTCTTGGCTTGGCTTCTTGGTATCTGCGCTATCTCTGCAACCATTTTATGAAAGTCAGCTTTGCCCTCCCGGTAGCCGTTGATAATTGTCCGTACATCAAGACCGTCTGCATATGCATAATGCACAACCAATCTTGGTTCCTGTTGCGAGTAATCAAATGTACCCCATTGCATACCGTCTTCTGGTATAAACAAACTACGAATCATTTTCTTTATGTCTTCGTTACGTGCCGGTATCTGTTGCAGATTAGGATTCGAATAACTAAATCGACCAGTGACCGTACCGCCGTCATCACTTCTCATCTGATGTATCTCTGAATGTATTCTGCCCTTATGCTGGTGCCGAAGTATGGTGTCAATAAATGTTGTATTGGCCTTGTTCATTTCTCTTGCCTCTACAATTTTTTGTGCAATCTCGTGTTCGTGGTTAAGTAAAAAGTTTTTAGTAAAACTTGGTGCATTGCTCTTTGGTGTACGTGGGTATGTAATTTTTAATTTATCAAATGCTTTTGCAATAGATGCTGCGGCCCATATTTCTATGTCAATGCCGCATATCTTCTTGATTTCTAACATCAATTGTTTTTCTCTAGCCGACAGTTGTTTCTTTGCAATATCAGCTTGGTCAAGGTCTACGCGCACGCCGTGAGCGCGCATATCAATCAAACAAGGCTGTAATCTTGTTTCTAAATCGTAAATGTCTTGGAGCTCTTGCTTATCTATTTCTTCTTTGTTTAACAAATAAAGATCGTACGTTAATCGTGCATCGTATTCTGCGTACTCTCCAACATGCATAGACGGCAACTTGTACATTTCTTTTTTAGGGTCAACACCAAACTCTTTCGCTGCTGCAACCAATAAATCTTCATTCTTAGTCCTGCCTAGTTTTTCTTTTGCTAAACTATTTAAAGTATATGAGTATCTGTTCTCATCAATTAACGCACTAGAGATCATGGTATCGTGCACCTTGCCGTTGACCGTTATCCCTAAACTTCTAAGCCATCCAATATCGTACGACGCATTATGAAAAACTTTATCACAATCAAGTTTGGCTACACCTTTAAACCAATCTAAAACTTTTGTCTTATCTAAGTTGCCACCGTTGTGTGCAATCGGATAGTACCCTTCCCAATCTGCCGTCGCGACAGCAATCCCGGTTACATAACCATTGTTCGTTGCCCAACCAGAACCATGCGTAGTCAAATTTGTATCACACGTCTCCAAGTCAATCGCTACTAATTTTTCGTTAGACAAATCGGGAAAATATTCTTTAGGTGACCACTCGGTAGGTGCGTTGTATACAAATTTATTCATATTGCTCCTTTAATTTATTTATAAACCAAATAGCTTTATCTAAATCTTCTATTGGTTTTCCTTTATGCTCGTGGCGCCATAAATATTTTATAGCGGAGCCTTGTAAATAAAATTTAAACCCGTCTCCTTGGCATGCTGCAATTGCATCAATGCAACCAATACCGCCTTTGTTATAATGTGATGGATAGTTTACCGGATCGTGTTTCTTTTTCATTTCTTATTCTCCTATGAATTTAGTTAATAGATCGAAGACTAGGCTTATGGTTGTGGTAGCACAAGACCATGGACTCGCACACGCCACAATAAAGAACTGTTAGAGTATTATGATGGTACGTTTCGTCTGTTTCTTGTTCCTCTAAAAAATTTAATTTTTCTCCGCACTGCAAACAATTCATAATGCTAACCTAAAATACATATTAGTTTGTGGAAGTAATACATGTAGTTCTTCTTTCGCTCTAGTTGCACCAACATAGAAGACGCGTTGTTCGTCGTCAGAATCTTTCTGATATGAGCTGTATGTCTTTATGTTCATGTCCGTTGTTAGTAATACATTATCACATTCGCCGCCTTTTGCAGCATGAATTGTTGAAATTTTTATTCTTGGTTTTTGAGTAATATCATCACTATTCATAGACAGTCGTAACAAATATGCTCTGTCGCGTAAGTTTATTTTCTCTAACGCATGGTGCCACTCGCCGACACTGAAAGGACCAAATAAAATTTTTAAAGTATCTAAGTCATACAAATGTGAAGCATTCATTTTTTCTAACTCCTCTTCATACTTGTCAGAAACTTTTTTATAAAAAAAAACTTTTTTTATTGTAGCCTTGTCAACCATCTCTCCCGCAGCTAATTGATTCCAACCAACAACTGCATCAAACATTCTTTGCGCAATAGGTTTAATTATATTTTTATATTCTTGTTTTTCGTACCACAATCCTTGATTGCGACATGCCTCTTCTAATTTATTTAAAATAAATTTATCTCTTCCAAGCAACAACCAGTTGTCCTTAGAAAGATCAATACTATCAATGGTTTGGTGGTATTTAACAACGCCATCTTCTTCCTGTGGCTCCCAAGTTTTTTCTATTCTGTTTTTAGTTACGTTAATTATTTGTTGAGCAAATTCTTGCACTTCTTTTTTAACGCGGTATGACTTTGGCAAAACTACTTCTTCGGCAGGATAATCTATAAATCGTTCAACGTCTGCTCCAAGCCATCTGTAAATTGCTTGGTCGTCATCGCCTGCTAAATATAATCTCTCTGACGTAGCTGCAAAGTGTTCAATCATTGCCCATTGTAACGGTGTCAAATCTTGCGCCTCATCAATAAACACAACGTCTAATATAGGTAATAAATTTTCATTAACAGCTTCGTAGATCATGTCAGCGTAATCAATGTATCTATTTACTTCTTTAAATTGTTCGTAGGCCGTTGACAAATGTTCAAGATACTTCCAGTCAACTAATGTTGTGTCAACATACTTTCTATAGTGTTCCTCTAACGGTATACCACGTGCACGTGCAAGGTTGTGCTGATTTAAATAAATGTTGTCAGACATTCCTGTTTCAGTATCAATAACTAGTTTTGCTTTAAGACCAATTTTTTCTGCAAAAGATTTAAATTGTGGCTTACCCATAACGGTTCGTCCTTCTTGATCAATGGAATGATAGCCGCATGAATGCAGTGTCGAAAACCATTTAAAACTTTTTTTATCTAAATCAAATTTTTCAATCGATCTATCGCGTGCTTCGTTTGCTGCTTTCCGTGTAAACGAAAAATATCCGATCTTGTCTATCGACGAACTTTCCATTTCTTTTTCAACGTAATTAAGGAGTGTGGTTGTCTTTCCTGTTCCTGGCGGCCCTAACACCTTTATTACTTTTGCCACTAGTAGGATTCTTTCTCTTTCATATCCGGAGTCGCTACTTGAATATCCTCCATATCGTCAATAAACTCTGGTATTGTCCACACACTAGGAGTTACATCTCCATCAGGTTTTTTAATACGAACTGTTTTCTTAATGCCTTTTAATTCCTGCTCAATAATCCTTACCATTTTATTTCTATGAAACACTGTAAATTTTTTCTTCTGTAAAAAATCCTCTAAGTCTTTTAGAAAAAAATGATGCTTCCTGTCCGAGTTAGATTCTCGATTTAACCACGGCTTGCCTAGTGCCAGCTCCTCTTTCGTTTCCGCAGCGCCTTTGTTAGTGCACCATTCTTTTAAATACTCAATAAACTGCTCTGTGTTACTGACACCTTTAATTGGAGTGTGTGTAGCGTTACTAAGTATGGCACCTATCTTTTCAGTCCATCTAGGTGCAGGAATTATTTTTGGCATGGTATTATTTTGTTCCATGCAACGACGTTGGAATCTAATCTGGTTTTGTAAATCTTCTGTCTCTAGTTCCAATGGTTTATCTACGCCATCTAAAGATAGAAACCACAACGGAGGCTCAGAGCCATACTTTTCTAAACCGGTAGGAACTATGTCTAACTCTGTCTCGCCTTTGCCAAATTTACGCTTAAAACATTCGCTTCTATTACAGTTCGAACATAAAGGTTCTTTGTTGCAAGCATAATCATACTCTTTCTTTTTAACTGACTGCTCTATTTTTTGTACTTCACCTTGTGTCAATGGCGGATCACACATTTCATTATTAATTGCACCAAGCTCGAATAAAAAATCTGTTTTACCTGACTTTTTAAAAAACACTGCGACATTAGTTATGGCTTCATCTCTACCGCCTTCAGGTACCCCATTGCTGTACAACGTGTTTAAACAGGGTGGACCATCTTTAAACTTATCGTCTATCTTCAAATATTCTATGTCGGCATTGTTTTGAGAATACTTGTCATACAATTTAAAAAAATCTTCTAAAGCACAAGGATTACCCTCGTCATCTAAAGCATATCTTGTACTTTTGTCAGCATCAAAATAAGGTAAATTTAAATAGTTCCCTGTTTGTCCTTTGTCCAATAATAACTTTACTTGTTTAGGAAATATTTCTGAGCCTGCGCAACCTAGAAAAGCAGAAAATTCTTTTAATCTAGATTGCACAAGACCCGCTTTCACAGGGACAGTGAAAAACATAAATACATGTGCACCACCACTTTTTGATCTAAATACTATAAGTGGTAATTTATTATCTCTAATTTTTTTTATTAATTTTAAATGATCAAAGCCGTTGTATCTGTCAATATCAATACACCCCCAACGACATTTATTGTTTTCGTCAATAGGTATGACTCCAAGACTGGCAGTTCCGCTAAGATGATCTTCCCATAATTTTTTTGGAAGACCGTCAGGTTGCCTAACTATCTGATTTTTTCCTTGTAATTTTCCTGCATCGTTTTTATCCTCTGGTATAAATTTGCCGTAAGCAATGTTTAAACCACTAAATATCTCTATAAATTTCTCTATATTCATTTCTGCCCCTTAATTAAAAGGGCGGCCGAAGCCGCCCTAGTATTTAGTATGACGAAGAAGTTGCCGCCTGGCTTTCTTCTTCGTGAGAGACTTTAACAGTATCCTTGCTCACACCTTGTGAAAACAATTTTGCTGCATCATAAGTACCTCTTTCTTGTACGGGACCAACTTTTTGTATGTCCCAACCAAACCACGTTCCTTTCGAATTAGACTGTGGTACAGTTTTTAGCTTATAGATGTGACTATAAGAAGGAGGCGTAAACGGCCCGTTCTTACCTTGCATCTTTAAGCCTAGCATCATAGAGTTCCACTTACGTGAAACTTTTCTTTGCGTAGCTTTCATAGTTATAAGCGCTTGATCATAACCATGCTCACCAACTACCAACACGTAGTGATTGGCTGTTTCGTCAATCACATTACCATTAGGCAATCTGTTTTGGAAATTAGCATCTCTTGGTGCTTGACTGATATCATAATCAGCACCATGGATTGCTACGGGTGCACCGCTGCCTTTACCACGCTCGCCCCACTCTATAAACTCACGTTTATAGTGGCAAGGTATTACATCAATACCTTGTTCTCCGTCAGCTAATGTACCTGAGACAGTATTATAAATCATGCCGGGTTCTGCACCTTCGACATAATTATTACTTGTCTTGTTACACTGAGGAGAGAGTTGACTCAACACTTTCAAAAATGGAAGTGCCAGATCATCGGTAGAACTTACGTTCTCAAGACCGCTCTGTGTTTGCGCATCTGCCATAAACATATTTGCATCGACAGTTGCTATTTCGTTTTTCGTTGTTTTTTGTACTTTGTTCATTGTTATTTTTTCCTTGTTACTTTTGCTTGTCTACCAACAAACGTTTTAAAGATATCTTCAGGTGGTAGATCCGCACCTTTTTCGTGCAGTTCCCGAAGAGTTGCTTTTAGAGTCATGGGCTCAACTTTTAAATCTTGTTGAACCTCATACCCATTGGCGGTGGCTAACTTGGAAAAATCCAATGCCTTTCCGTCTTCGTTACGACCGAACCTAGCTGATATCTCATTCTTGATTATATCACCTAAGTTATTGTCACGAAGCCATTGGTACGCTTCAGCCCTTTGATCAGGGTCTTTAGGTACACTAATTCCGTAAAAGTTTCTTATTTCGATGGCGCTTCCATCATTTAATTTTAGTTGTGTCAAGTTTTTTTCTTGCATTATAGCAGGTATTTTTTCGTTCCTGATACTTAACATTTCTTCTTTTATGTGCTTCAATTGTTCTTCGAGGGTGGATGCTTCGTTCTCAAGATCGACCAATCTTTGACAACAATCCGCGATACTAAGGAGACCAGAGTCATTCACTCTCTCCAATTGATCGTCTTCAAAATTTATTAACTCACCGTTATAGTCCAACTCATTATTCATTTTCTTTCTCCTTGTTATATAGGTCTATAGATAAAGGATAGTACTTGCCTGCGATGCGGTCCCATTTAAGTAATTTAAATTTACCGTTATTAATGTTTGATGCCACAACAGCAGCAACAGCAATAATAGCTGGGTCGCCAACAAGAAGTAAAAAATCTTCATCATTAAACCTTTCTAGTTTCTTTCTTATCTTATGTATTAATGATCCTGCACTATAAACTAACTGCGCTCGTTCTGTAAATAAAAACTTTACGTCACCAAAAGATAATGCTTTCATTACATTATATCGCGGGTTGCCTTCGGCAGTTCCCGGAGGTTCTTGTATACAGTAAACAGTCATAAATACTTTCTTGACAATTAATATAGTCAGATTATATTATAAATCAAGAAAGAATTATATATAAATTATAAAGAAAGAATTGGGCGGAGGGATGGCACAATATATGGACTACCGTTTTAAGACGAAACCTTATCAACATCAGTTAGATGCATTAGCAGCTAGCCATAAAAAAAGAGTATTTGCGTTGTTTTGCGAGATGGGTACTGGCAAATCAAAAATATTATTAGACAATATTGCAATGTTATTTGATACTGGCAAAATTGATGCAGCGTTAATTGTTGCGCCAAAAGGTGTTTATAAAAACTGGATAGATCAAGAAATACCTACACATTTACCAGACCACATACAATGTCGTACGTTTCAATGGGTAGCGCCTTCTTCTCGTAGCAAAGAAGATCAACAATTGCTAGATCAATTGTATCAAGATACTAGAGACCCGTCACTTACCTTATTTGTAATGAACATCGAAGCGTTTTCGTCTAAACCAGGATTGGAAGAAGCAGAGAAATTTTTATCAGCATATAAGTCTATGATGGCAATAGATGAGAGTACAACTATAAAAACGCCTACAGCTAAACGCACTAAAAATATTATATCTGTTAGTCGTTATGCGTCTTATAAACGGATTATGACGGGAAGCCCCGTTACTAAAAGTCCTTTAGATTTATATTCACAATGTGAGTTTTTAGACCCTGACTTGTTAGGCCACAGCTCCTACTATGCATTTCGTGCACGCTATGCCAATATGCAGACAATTAACGTTGGCGGTCGTTCGGTAAATATTGTCAGACCTAACAACAGTTATCGTAACCTTGGCGAACTGTCCGATATTGTGACTGAGTTTTCTTATCGTATATTGAAAGAAGATTGTTTAGACTTACCAGAAAAAGTATTTACAAAAAGAGCTATAGAATTAACTAAAGAACAACAGTCAGCATACAATAGTATGAGACAAATCGCGCTTGCCGAATTGAATGGTAAGGTTTGTTCGACAATGAATGTTTTGACACAGCTTTTACGATTACATCAAATTACTTGCGGTCATTTAAAAACAGATGATGGCACAATTACGCATCTAAAAAACAATCGACTTGATGAATTAATGTCATTGTTAGAAGAAACCGAGGGCAAAGTAATTATTTGGGCAAACTACGTTGAAGACATAAAAAACATAGTCGCTACTCTAAAAAAAACGCACGGAGAAGCCTCTACAGTCGAATATCACGGTGGGGTGGACCAAAGGATACGCCAGAAGCAAATTGCTCTATTTCAAGAGAAAAACGGCCCTGCACGCTATTTCGTCGGAAACCCGCAGACAGGAGGGTACGGAATTACACTTACAGCAGCCAGTACGGTAGTATACTACTCTAACAGCTATGATCTTGAAAAAAGACTACAATCAGAAGATCGAGCACATAGAATTGGTCAGACAAATAAAGTTACGTACATTGATTTGATATGTGAAAAAACTGTTGATGAAAAAATTGTAAAAGCTTTACGCAATAAAGTTAATGTTGCTAATGAAATACTCGGTGAAGATCTTAAGAATTGGATTTAAATTATTTCTTTAATTAAATAAATAACACCAAGAAGAACAGATATAGCTGCAAACGATGCTGCAGCTCCCATAAACCACGTCATCATTTGACGCAATTCAAATGTATGTTTGTTAATACGTTGTTGATGCTCGTTTAAGTTATCTAGTTTTTCTTCAAACATTCTATAACGCAACTCACATTCTTTTAAATGAGCCTCAAGCGTGTATTTTGTATCGTCGTCGGTCATACAACTCCCCTTTGTTTTAATAAGATAGCTTGTTCTTCAGGGGACAATAAGGCAAGTTCTGTTTCTGTCAAGCCTTGATCTTTCCCCATAACCGCAGACGGCGCCACCTCCGGTGTTGCTGCAATTGCCTGCGGCTGGGTTATTTCCATTACTGGTTGTACTTGTGACATTTGTTGGTTTGACTCAACACCAACAGAAGATTGTTGTTGATACTTCGCATCAATTTTATCTGAAAGTTGAGGATATTTTAATTTATTTTGCGCATCTTCCCTTCCCATAATTTTAATATCTTTAAAATAATCTTTTATTTCATCATTAGTTAAATTAAGTGGCAAATACTGAAAATTAAAATACATTTCTTCTAGTTTACCTATTGGTACTATGTCAAATACTGTGACACCTTGATTAGTTCTATCTGTTAATGCTTTTTTGTCAGCTTGTTCTTGAAACCTGCTAAACTCTTCTATTGATGGAACTTTACCGGGGTTAAAAAGTCCGTAAGAAGCAGTTTTAGTTTTACCGTCTTCACGAATATAAGAAGATCCAGATTCAAATGCCCCGATATCGTTAAGTGTAATACCCTGTCTTCCTCGCATGTAGTCAAACAATTTCCATTTTTCAACACCTAAAGTTTCAGCATCTTCTATTGCAACGTTTAATCTACTAAAGTGACGATAGTTTCTTATCTGATAATCATAAAAAGTATCTAATATATCTTGCGGTGAGTTGTTAGGATTATATATTCCTCTGTCTAACGTATCGCCTCCGGACATTTGTTTTCTAGATAATTGAAGTGCTTTAGTAAACTTACCAAGTTCAAATTTTTGAAACGCTTCGTTAATATTTACTTTGTATTTTCTTATACCTAATAGCCCTAACATTTCGTCAGACAATTTATAAGCTTCGGTTAGATTTGTATAAAATTGATTTTTGTGAGCATCATTAAATTCGTTAGAAAGACCTTTGTATATGTTAGCGCCTTGCGTAGCCGCTCCTGGTAATAATGGTCCTGTTGATAAATGAATAAAACTTTTTGCTGCTTTGTCTCCTGGACTATCACCTGGATAATCTTTGGTTCCTTTAAAATAAATTTCTTTACCATTTGCAGTTTTTCCTCCTCTAAGAGTTACGTCTAACACTGCTTCGGTAAATAAATTTGGATCTCCAAACGTTTCTAATAAAGGAGCAAAACCTTCAATGACTGCTAAAGCAAGTTCGTCATCGCCTGTTCGTTTTTCTTGAGCAACATTGTTCATAATAGTATAGAAAGGAACTCCTATTGTACTAGTATAAGCATTTTGATAACTTGTTGGTATATACTCATAAATTACATCTCCCTTTGCATCTTTTTCATTTTTAACAACTGTTAATCTGCCGTTTTTATTCCATGTAGGAGTGTAAGTATTTTGCAGCGCATTTAATTGTTCTTGAGTAGTATCT
>Ga0114908_1000849_pt1 | contig 16248 bp, 9 predicted proteins | sample MalvireepMed_s17_FD_87292 | JGI IMG/M metagenome (GOLD analysis project Ga0114908, IMG submission 87292) | Marine viral communities from the Global Malaspina Expedition - Malaspina viral metaG DeepMed_s17 | ecosystem: Environmental > Aquatic > Marine > Oceanic | place: Mediterranean Sea... | reverse complement strand
ACTATAAAAGAAATTTTAATCCTCAAGTTCTGTCTGTATAGTTTATTTAGGATTAAAAATTAGCTTTGTATAGCTATAACAGGATTTATTTATTAATCTGTATAGCTATTTCAGGACGGGTCACCGAGAAGGGCATCCCCCAGGCAACGCCTAGGCATCCCCTAGGATAGTGTATGAAGAGTGTATGAAAACGAGGTTTAAAAGCTTTGATTTTAAGATTTCGTTAACATAGAACGGTGTCAATACTGAGGTGCTTTAGGCATACGCTCATACACCTCCATCTTCCTCCTATACCCAGCCCATGCTCAACCACAAATACTGTGGGCAAGTGTGGACTTAGTGTGGGTTTACTGTGGACTCACTGTGGGAGCACTAGGCTTTAATCCAGGAGTGGGCATTCAGCAGTTGGCAGTCACAAAAGACAGAAAACCGTAAACGGTAAACAGAGAACAGTCGGCAGTAAGCAGTCGCAGTGGGCAGTTGGCGGTTTGGAGTTTTCTGTTTGTAACGTTTTGAGAAGTTAGATAAAAGAGTATAGCATAAAGAGCAAAGACTATTGGAAAATACAAAGGCAGAAGTACAAAATACAAATAAGCAACGCACGGTCACTTCGAGTGATTCTGGAGCACCCTCGTGCGAAAGAATTTTATCGAGAAGTTGTTCTCAGTCGGCAGTAAGCAGTCGCAGTGGGCAGTTGGCAGTTTGGAGTTTTCTGTTTAACGTATTGAGCAGTTAGATAAAAGAGAGTAGCATAAAGAGCAAAGACTATTGAAAGTAGAAAGTCAGAAGTACAAAATACAAATAAGCAACGCGCTGTCACTTCGAGTGATTCTGGAGCACCCTCGTGCGAAAGAATTTTATCGAGAAGTTGTTCTCAGTCGGCAGTAAGCAGTCGCAGTGGGCAGCTGGCGGTTTGGAGTTTTTTGTTTGTAACGTATTGAGAAATTAGATAAAAGAGAATAGCATAAAGAGCAAAGCCTATGGTAAATACAAAGGCAGAAGTACAAAATACAAATACGCAACGCACGGTCACTTCGAGTGATTCTGGAGCACCTTAGTGCGAAAGAATTGTATCGAGAAGTTGTTCTCCATTTGCAGTCAGCAGTGGGCAGTGGGCAGTCGCAGTTATCAGTAAACAGTAAACGCTAAACAGAAAACAGAATTCCGCATAAGCACTACACATCCCTTTCTAATTTTGAACTTTGAATCTTGAATCTTCTAATCTACTTCCCGCTGATAGGCTTTTCGTTTTAAGAACTGTAACCGCTCCGCAGCCAGGGCTTCAGCCTGTTGCATAAAGCGTTTGCACAGGTGATAAGCCTCGTTGGCATCAGCATCGGTGACGGTATATGTACTTCCATACCGTAAGTGCTGCTGGGCGTGGCTAAGCAGGTGCAGACGACGACGGGCTTTAAAAGAGCTGGTTTCCAGCAGTGCGCTAGGGAACGCTGTAAAACTGCGACACAGGTCTAAGAGGTAGTTGAGGGAGGTGTAAGCCGGACTGTACTCCCAAAACAAGCGTATCAACCCCAAGCAGGTCTGGATCAAGGCTTCTTCATACATATGCAGTTGCACCAGCGCGTCTTCGCGGGTATCCAGAATACGGGTGCTCTCAATGAGATAATGCGCCCGATTGCTGCGGAGGTCCCAATATTTTTGGAGTTTCTCAACCTGTTGTGAATGGTACAAATACCCCTGTTTTAAAAACTTACACAACTGATCATCTTCCGCATACAGGAGGTTCCCCTTCCCCAATGCCTTTTGCAGAAAGTTACTGCCAAAATCCAAAGCGTTGTACGCCCGCTTCACGGTTTCTAAAATAAAACAGATGCGGATGCGCTGCCCCGTTTGATTATAAATCCGATCGGTGAGTTGCGACGGACTGACCCCAACCGACGTGTACGTGACAAGCAGCACCACCGCGGTGCTCTGGTGTACTTGGGTTTCGGTGGGGGTAAAACAATGTGCTACCTGCACCCGGCTGTCTTGTGTGCTGTAAAGCAGATAGGCCGAATGTACGCGGTATGTATCTCGCAGGTAATGTATCGCCTCCTGCAGCGCCTGCTCAAACGACGATCGGGTAGCACCCGCTGGGGAGGCCGACGCTGCAGGAGTTGGTTTTGGGCTACAGGCTTCCAGCAACTCCCGGGCTGCAGTATCTACCACCGTAAATACCCGCTCCATACGCATCTGTATTTGGTAACAGGTATGCCGGTCTATAGCTTCATCTCGAGCGATCCCTTCTGCCGACCAGGCATCCAGCAATTCCAAGAGTGTAGGGTCGGCATCGGGCGCTTCGGGTGTGGGAAAGAGCTTGCGTAAGTGTGAAAGAAACGGACGTACAGCAACGAACTGGGCTTCTAAAGAAGGGTACTCCGTTACCCTACCGGTATACAGCCTGCTCGCAAGCGCAAGGCAGGTTTTAAACACCTCCACCAAAGCCAATACCGAAGCCGCATAGTCCTCCCGATTAAACCAGTACGCAGCGGTATCAAAGCCTTTACAGATACATGCCACGTCCTGCTCCAGTTGTTGTTGCGCCTTAAGGTGCAGTTGTTCTAACTGCCGTTGGGAACAATTTTTAAAGGTATCGGCAGCAGGCCGAGAGTAAATACGATCAGCCAGGTGGTACCCCCACAATCCATACAGGCTTCCCTCCTGCACCAACCGCTGCAGTTGCTTTGAGGTGTACACCTGCATCCGTAGTACCGGAAACTGTACCTGCAGCACCGGAATTTGTTTTTGTAACACAACCAAGGCCTCGGCCTCCCGCACCACGATCAGAAGGTTGTAGATCGTATCGGGTGTTTGAGGGATTGCACTAAGATACTGCGCCTGTACAGGCACAGTCTTCAACAAAGCTTCAGTAAGCGGTTCGAGCGCTTCACGCAGCGCAAATTTAGACGGGAGTTGGAGTTGTGGAGTCATGATAGAAGATTTTAAATTCCTTATTTATTACAATTTGTTCCGAATTTCGGAATAAATGTACTTTAAATAAGATAAAAAACCTACTAAATGTTTAGAATAAAGGAATTAATTATCCTAAAAACTAACTTTATGTTCTTAAAAAAGGAAAAAATCGAATGACAGCTCTGGGCTTATACTTTTCAAAAAAATCTATAAACAGATCAGAAGTTTCACGTAAAACAGGTATCAATAAAACGCGTTTAAGCGAACTTTCAAATCAAGAAAAGACCCATCTACGAGCTGAAGAACTCTACCTTATCGCTTTAGCCATCGACGTAGATCCCGGGGAGATGTTTATGGAGTTGCATCAGGACTTGAAGTTACCGGAGGAGTAGGTTGTAGTGCCAAGATCTTCTTATTAAGAAACATCAGGTTACCATTAGCAATGGCTAGTGCTATTAGTATAGTTCTTACAATGCTGCTATTTGTTATTTCTGATTTATTATTCTAATGTTGTTATCGCGCTGCCTGTCCCTATGTTTCCGCGCGATTGTATCGCGTGTTTATGAGCACGCCTTTATCAAAAGCCCTCATCCCCAACCCTTCTCCTCCCGAAGCTTCGGGAGAGAAGGGAGCTCCTATGCGAGTGAGATCTCTCCTAGCGTCGAGATGACTGATGGTTTTTAAAAACAATTTTTACTCATAACCGAAGGGTTAAGTTTCCTTTTGGTCAGTATAGCAAGGGCATCCCGTTAAAAATTTATGAAGCCTTGGAAGAAATTTAGGGATGCGCTTACGGTTTTTGCGATAGCAAAAAATACCTATCCAAAAGGTGTCTTTTCTTTTGTTACTTTTCTTTGGACAAGCAAAGAAAAGTAAAGAACACTATGAGTAGTAACATTACTCAAATCGACGCTAGAAAATTCACGAGCTCTCGTAAACTAGAAATCAAGGGAGTAAAGAAAAGTAAGAACAAAATTTAAAGTGAAATTTATCAAACTGAAGTCAATAGGTTAATACGGGAAACTCCCGCTCCTTGTTCCAATGAAGGTTGGGAATTGTATCTCGTGTTGAGGGGTAAATTGAAAGACAAAATACCAAAAAATGCTATCTGTATCTTTAAATGATTTTTGAGCGGGCCTATGCGGATGGATTGTACAAGAAACTTAGCTTTTTTAAACTATAGGTTTTAATGCACTCTTTATGCACTATCTATGCTTTATCCATACACCATCTATACAGCATGACCCGTCCTGACCCGTCCTTGACCCGTCCTGAAATAGCTATACAGATTAATTAATAAATCCTGATATAACTATACAAAGCTACTTTCTAACGTGTAATAATTATACACATTCCATTTATCTGCAGCGAAATATAGGTGTTGTTATACACAAGCCGCATGAACTGTCTGCGGCAGAAAGATAAGGATGCTAATACACAGTAAGTATTTATGAAAAATAAAAGTCCTAAATAAATAGAGTTTTTAAGAAACATGAAATAGGCATAAATACCTGATAGCAGGTATTTTATAAGTTTAGTATTAATAATAATTTTAATCTCACAAAACATTGATTAATGAAAAACATACAGCTAATTTTCACGTTAATTATTTTGACACTGTTCTCATTCATAAAACTTTATTCTCAGAATATAGAATTTGATTACAATGAACAAGATAAAATTCTATCTACTCTAACTAAGGAAATAAAAAAGAATGAACCTTATTTTATTCAAATCAATGGTATCAATAAAGCTTACCTGAAAGTTTTAATCTCAACAGATGACAAAAAACTCATTACCCCCATTCCAGAACTGCTCAAACCCATATTACCAGCTGTTACATACGGAGGATCAGTTGTGGGATTTACTGATGATGACACAATACCTATATCAAAATTTAAAAAAAATCTTGATAGGACTATAAAAAGGATTAATGAATTCACATTAAAAACCAAATCTCTCTATTCAATTTTAAAAAAATCAAAAGATATTGACATTCAAGGTCCTCAGAAACTACAGGATATCTATAATGTGTATGATTTGTTTTTAGAACAAGATTCGTTTGAAGAATTAAAACAAGAGGTCTTAATAGATTACCATTTTATTAAAATTTGTAAAGATCACATTAGTACAGAAATTAAGTATCCCTACGATATAGAAATGGTGGAAATTGTTAAATTAAAATCTTATTTAACTACGATAAGTGAACAAATCTCGCTAAAGAATTTAAGTAATTATATAACCTTTCTAGAGCACGTTCAAAAGAATCTTAGTGATGATTCAACTGAACTGATTGTCACCCCTTACGTTTCCGAGAAGAAAATTACTCTTAAAAAAGATGTTCTAGAAGTCAATATAAAAATAGTTGACGTTTTCACTAGAGATACACTAACGACAGAAACCTTTGATCTATACGCTAAAAACAGGGGCTGGCATTTTAACTTCTCATCTGGGTTTATCGCAAATAATCTGGTGCAAAATAAATACTATTTAAGCCCCCGTGATACACTAATAAATTCTGTTGTAAAGGAAGATACAGATGGCTTAGATATTTCAATTGGCGCTTTAGGACATTTGAATTATTCGCTATCAAGTTATGTTAGTACGGGGTTTAGTTTGGGTTTGGGTGTTTCTCCTTTTGATGGTCAAACCAGATATTTTCTTGGAGGTAACTTAGCATTCGGAAGAAAAAAACAATTAGTATTTAATGCCGGAGCAACTTTAGCTAGGCTTGATGAATTATCTGCTTCAATAAAACAGGATGAGCAAGGATTATTTCTACCTAATGGAAAAGAGATTACAACCTTTAAGAAAAACGAATGGGGTTTCTTTTTTGCTCTTACCTATAATTTACTTCAACAAAGAAAATAGATTTATGAAAAATGTAACCATTTTAAACCTTGTACTTTTTCTCATTTTAACTGCGTGTAAAAATGATAAGCATAGGGATAAGGTTAATAACTCCTATAAAGAAAAAGATAAAAAAGAGGCTCAATTTGACAGCAAAAAATATATAGAATATAAAGAAATTGACACATTATTACTTGAATCTAGTTTTAAAAGTCAGGATTCTTTTGAAGTATTCTCTCAAAGATTCAAAACAGTTAATATTGATGATGCGGTATACTATGTGGTAGAAGGAGATTTACTTTATGATATTGATCAACTCTATTTTTATTATGAAAATTTACGAAACACAAATAACCAGAGTCAAGGTAATGGAGATAAGCTTTTAGGCATTACCAAAAATGGTAATATAATACGGATACAAAATTCAAATGATATAAAATACGCTGTAATTAAAAGTTCTTTTGAGAGCGAAGAAAATTACTTAAAAATCGTTGAATATATGAGTAAGGCTACTGCAGACTGGAGTGCTGCGTGTAATGTCTCATTTACTCATAAAAATCAACTTGATCTTCAGTTATATCCATCCGAAAATCCAGAAGAATTAGATTTTGTTGTTAGAGAATACGAGACTAATGGGGCTTTCATTGCTAAAGCGTTTTTTCCCTATTATCCTAAATATCGGAAGAAAATATTAATAGATCCTTCTTTTTACTCGATGAGATTTAATCCAAGCGGTGTCTTAAGACATGAATTAGGACATACGCTAGGTTTTTTACACGAGCACATACGGTCTGGTGCTCCAGCGAAATGCCCGAACGAAAATTTATCTGAAGCTCTGGAATTAACAGATTACGACCCAAAGTCAGTTATGCATTATTTTTGTGGAGGTGTAGGTACCAAAGAACTGGAGCTATCAGAAAATGATAAGATTGGTGCTCAGTTACTTTACGGAGAGCCTAATAATATTCTCTAAATAAAAAACGTCAAACAACGCCTCTCCCATATAAATTCCCTTGAAAGTTAATAAATGTATTTCGTATACTTGAAATATCTCCTAGTTTGGTTTTAAAACCTCGATGGCGTGATATTTTAAAATAAGTAATTCGCTCAACTTGCTATTATAAATCTTGTCTTCGCCAGATGCCACATAGTGTTTAAAAACAAAATTTAAATTGTCTTGCCCTTTTTAAAGGTAAGCTACTCGGTGTATTACATCAAAGATGAGATCGAGACCTTTTTACGGCATAGAAGCCGTATGAACCGACTGCGGCAGGAGGATCTGGATGCTGACACGGAAACCAAAAAGTAATCCCTTAAACCCCTGCGCTGGGTGTTGTGGGGCGGGGGTTTATTTTGAAAGGGCAAAAAGAAAACAGCACTCGTGTGCTATAGATTTAATATCGAAAACCGTCCTACAGATAGGATTTTAAACCTTAATTAAATAACTGAGCAGTTCATTAATCATTAATAATTCGTAACCTTTTCCTTATACTACATCTTTACCATATAGATAACCCTGAAAATTGATAAAAGCATTACGTATACTTGGTATGTCTCCTAATTTACTTTTTGCATCAGCAATAGCGTGATATTTTAGGATAAGTAATTCTCCGAGTTTAGCATCATCTAATTCATCTACGCCAGATGCCACATATTGTTCTAAAACAAAATTCAAAAACTCTTGCTGTTCGGGACTGTAGCTTGTCAAATATACCTTAGCGCGCTCCGCTCGATTAAGGCGAGGTATCAATTCTTTTTGGTACGCGATGTAGGATAATACATCGTAAAGGTCTGAATCCTGACCGTGTATAACTTCTTTTAGATCTTCGAGCTGTGCTGTCGTATAGCCTCTTTCACTTAACTCTTCTATTAACTTTCGACGCGTATCAGGTAAACTCCAAATCTTGCGAAGCTCTTCTTCATTTTTAAAAAGTGAAGGAATATCTCCAAATAACTGTTTTACAAATTCTGCCGCGCTAATGGGCTTACCATCCGGACTGTAAAAAGATGTTTTAACCATACTGTCTAATGCCCGCACTTTATGATCTCCTAATTTCACCTTGATGATCTTGCGTGAAGGCTTATCACATACACAAGGGTCATTACCGCATTCATAACAAGGTGCTTCGGGTTCCTTTACACAAATACAAGGTTGCATCCCGCAACTGCTGCAAGGTTTTTTAGGGGGTCTGGGTTGGGTAGGCTCAGGCTCTATGGGCTCGCCATCCCACTCCGGATCTTTAAAATGTTTATGCGCTTTTACAAAATCGTAAATGGTAAAAAACTCTTTGCCATCAAACAGTCGTGTTCCTCTACCTATAATTTGTTTAAACTCAACCATCGACTTTACCTCACGCAATAAGACGATGTTGCGCACTTCAGGTGCATCAACACCGGTACTTAGTTTTTTAGACGTGGTTAATACAGTAGGTATGTTCTTTTCATTATCCTGAAAATCGCGCAGGTGTTGTTCTCCAATTCCTCCATCATCTGCGGTAACCCGATGGCAATAATTAGGGTTGGTGCTATCGCTGTATTGATTGATTAAATCGCGTATGGCAGCGGCGTGAATCTGCGTCGCACAAAAAACCAATGTCTTTTGGTTTTGATTGATCAAATCCATAAAGAGTTTCACACGATACTCTTCTCGTTCTTTGATTTCAATAATTGCGTTAAAATCAGCCTCTGTGTACTCTCGATCTACATCAATCTCCCCGGAGATCACCTCATCGTCTTCAGTAAATTGATAGGTATCAATCGTGGTGTCAAACTCTTTTAATCTAAAGGGCGTTAAGAAACCATCATTGATACCCTCTTTTAAAGAGTAAATGTATACCGGATCACCAAAGTAATTATAGGTATCGCCATTTACATCCCTACGCGGTGTGGCCGTAAGACCTAATTGTACTGCCGGGCTAAAATACTCCATTATCGCACGCCAAGAGCTTTCATCATTTGCTCCCCCACGGTGACATTCATCGATGATAATAAAGTCGAAAAAATCTTGCGGGTACTCACCAAAATACGCTGTATCATTAGGCCCACTCATAAAGGTCTGAAAGATGGTAAAAAAAATACTTCCGTTTTTAGGTACGCGACCTTTTTTCTTTATCTCTGATGGGCGTATGCGTACTAAGGCGTCATCCTCAAAAGCATTAAAGGCATTAAAAGCCTGGTCTGCTAAAATATTACGGTCTGCCAGAAAGAGTATTCTGGGCATTCGTGGATGGTAATCATCTGTTTGCGCTGAAAGATTCCAGCGACTTTGAAACAGTTTCCATGCTATTTGAAACGAAATAGCTGTCTTACCCGTGCCCGTTGCTAAGGTTAAAAGAATACGATCCTTACCTTTAGCTACAGCATCTAGTGTATTATTAATGGCGTTTTCCTGATAATAACGAGGCTGCCACGTGCCTCCACGATCTTCAAACGGTATGGTATGAAACTGCTTACGCCAGTCTGTTATGATCTGTTCTTTTACAGTAGTTGGCTTGGTAAAAGTGCGCTCCCACAACTCATCTGGCGTGGGAAAAGAAGCAACATCACCCTCTGCCCCAGTCTCCATATCAATACTATAGATCTGATCGCCATTAGTGCTATAGGTAAAGCGTACCTGCAGGCGCTCTGCATAATCTTTAGCCTGACCCACACCGTCTGTGTAGTATTTATGACGGGCTTTGGCTTCTATGATCCCTAGCTTTTCATTTTTATAAATGAGAACATAGTCTGCATCAAGCGGTTTTGAACGTCTCTTTTGCCCCAGCAAACGCCCCTGAGTAATAGGAAATTCTCTACGTATCCTACTTTCAGGCACTACTCCCCAACCGGCGGCTGCCAGTGCGGGGTCTATGAGTTCTGCTCGGGTTTCTGATTCGTTCAAACTATCTTAAACTTTTACTTAAACTATATCTTTTTTGAATATCAGACAGACTTACATTATAGTTATCGTCTCCTAAAAAATGACTTATAGAATCTGCAAGCCTACCATCTGTTTCAAAACTTGACTGAAACATAAGTGTAGGTTTATTCCTAATATCATCATTTTGAATTAATTGCATTTTACCAGTAATGTATCTATTATAAATTTGATTGTTATACTTTACTATAAGTGATGCATAAAGATTAAATATCCAATGGTTATTTTCCTTAATTCGAAAAGGTAAGAGAATTTTATCAAATTCTTTAGCCAAAGTATCAACAGAGTATTTGGTGCTTTCTAAGTTCTTGTAAACATTCGGATACTTTTCAAAAAGAAATGATAATAGAACAATTAAATCTGGTAGTATATCCTGATGTTCTGGGTATGTACTTATTGTAAGTCTAATTCTTGAAAAACATACATTTAACAATCTCAACTTAAAGTGTTCATGGGAAAAAAGCATTTTTGATACATTTCTCAATCGACTTTGATCATTACTGTATGGAGGAACTTGCCTAAAACTTTTATTTGTAAATGATTTAAAATCATAGTACTCCAATAAATATTCTATGTATTCTAGTTGATTGGGTTCTGGAATACTATATTCTAAATCAATAAACCTTCTAAGGTATTCTGTGGCGTTGATGTTGTCACTCCCATAATAACCACATACTGCATGACCCAATTGCTCTTTATCAATAGAGAGCACAAACACAATACCCGGTACCGAAAACAAATGCTTGATGCGTTCTAATACCCTTACGGCATAATCAGGACGGCAACGGTCTAATTCATCAATAAAAAAGATGACTGGTTTGTCTGAATTAACTTTCTCTACAAAAGCCTCTAAGCTTTTTCTAAAATCTTGAATCCCTTTCTTCTTTTCAGAAAATGCTTTCAACTCTTCTTCTACTTCTGCAGTAGTATAAGTTGTCACCGCTTCTACAATATCACTAACAGCATCATCACCTATAGCTTTGCTTGCTGCTCCCTTTATTACTGCAGGCGCTACTTTTCTTAAAAAGGTTGCTGCATTTTTTAAAACGGAGTCAAACTTCTCTGATCCTTCATCCCGTAATTCTTTAAGTTCTGAAAGCAATGCGATGATCACATCATCTTGAAAGTCATTTTCCCAAGCATTAAAATACAAAGTCTCAAAGCCTTCATTTTTTAACTGCTGCTTCCACATTTTAATAAAGGTGGTCTTCCCAGCGCCCCACTCATTATTTACCGCCATTACAAAGCCATCAGCATAAGTATTTACCACATTGGTCAAGGCTTCTGCATAGGGCTTTCTACCCAGTTTACAGTTTATAAATGGGTCACTACCATCTGTAGGTATGTGTATGGAATCGTGTTTAATTTTCATTATATGAAGCTTTAGGCTCTGCGGCCATTGCCATAGTCATTGTATCAGCTGCATAATCTTGCGTTAAATCACCGGTAAACGCTTTTTGTAATATTGATTTTCTGAGTTCTTCTAAACTCAAAATCTTTAGCTTATATGATTTCACAAGTTTATTCTGTAGCCATTCCATCTTCTGAATTAAAGTAACCATGTTCTTCTGTTCATCCAAATTTGAACTCATCGGAATTTTGAACGTTACTAAGGTTTTAATTGGTAATTGCGGTTGCGCTGCTCCCGATGTTTTTTCAATAATTTGCTTTTTTACAATTGAAGATCTAAGTAATGTAAACAAATATTCGGGTAAAATTTTAGAATTATTCACCCTAAAAATTAACATCCCAGAATTGATACGTATGTGATCAAATTCTATTTCATCATCGTACCACCCCAAATTTCCAATTGTCCCTCTTGTGGTCATTACAATATCCTGACGCTTTAATTTCCCTTTTCTTAATAAATCATCTTTTTCTTTCGAGATAAATACCACATCTGAAAAATCAAAACCATTCGGCCTAACATTTCCCGTATTCATAAATACACAAAAACCTTCTTTTAAGTAATCGGACTTTTTAGGATAGTTTTTACCTCGATCTCCGTCTAAAATTTTAAGTAACGAGTTGTCACCAAGACTTCTCTCCTCCCAACCCTCACCTTTTTGGCTAAAAATCTGATTCAGTTTTGATTGAAAAAGTTCTTCTGCGTTTTGAATGTTCTTCTCAATATTAGCTTTTGCCTGGTCAATCGCAGCAAACGCCTTGTCTAAAATGGAGACGATTTGTTTTTGTTCTGGCAGTGGTGGGATTGGGAGCTCAACACTTCCTAGGTTTTTTGATGACAGTTCTTTAAAAGTGGTCCCGGTACCTAGATCATTTAATTTTGAAACATTAGCTTTTAAAAAGTAATACAAATATTTCGTTTCTAATTCTTGACTGGGAATAATACCTCGACAACCTTGATTAGTTGACATTTGGATCTTATTAATTGCTAAATGCCCAATAGGTGCTCTAGTAGATAGTATTACTGAATTACTTGGAAATAATTTTGCAGATGATTTTTGTAAACCTAATTCACTAATTGTTCTAGATGTAGAACCGACATAAATAGTTTCCAATTTACCTAAATCTGCAGGAGTTATCCAAGCAATATTACCATCCCAGTATTCTTTTATCTTGGTTTTAGGCGTACCTCCATTTATTATTTCGCAAGCTTGATTTAAGCTCTTAATATTCCATCCCTTTTTCATATCAATTCCTTTATAGAATTGAGAATTGATTGCGTTTCCGTATCTAGCTTTTGCATTTCCGCTAAAATAGCTTCGGGGCTGCGTAAGGGTGCTTCTTCAGGAAGATTAGGATTTTTTACGCTTAGGTCGTAGGTACTGTTCTCGACTGCGCTCGAACTGACATTGATTTTAAGGTTCCATGATTTTTCGGTTTCCGGCTTAGTGGCATTCAGCGTGAGAAATTCGGCTAAATCATCGTCATTTAGCGGGTTGGTTTTACCCATATTTCTACCCGGGTCCAACTGGTAATACCAAATGTTACGGGTAGGTTCGCCTTTGGTAAAAAAGAGCACTACGGTTTTTACCCCTGCACCTAAGAAAGTACCCCCTGGCATATCTAGCACCGTGTGCAGGTTACAGGTCTCTAGCAAATACTTGCGTAAACTTACCGAGGCATTGTCTGTATTGCTTAAAAAGGTGTTTTTAATAACAATGGCTGCCCGTCCGCCGGTTTTAAGCGATTTAATAAAATGCTGCAAAAACAAAAAGGCAGTCTCGCCTGTCTTGATATCAAAGTTTTGCTGTACTTCTTTACGCTCCTTACCTCCAAATGGCGGGTTGGCCAATATCACATTGTACCGGTCTTTTTCCTGTATACTGCGTATGTCCTGAGTGAGTGTATTGATGTGTACAATATTAGGGGCTTCGATACCGTGCAGAATCATATTCATCACCCCAATTACATAGGCCAGATTCTTCTTTTCCTTACCGTAAAAGGTATCTTTTTGCAGGGTTTTAAGATTGCCGGTGGTCTTTTCCATCCGGGCATACATATAATCAAATGCCTCGCATAAAAAGCCCGCAGAACCTACAGCCCCGTCGTAGACGGTCTCCCCTATTTGCGGGTTTATCATCTCAATCATAGCTCGGATAAGCGGGCGCGGTGTATAGTATTGACCACCATTACGACCGGCGTTACCCATATTCTTGATTTTGGTCTCATACAGGTGACTCAGCTCGTGCTTATCTTTTGCCGTAAGAAAGGGAAGTTCATCAGCAAGCGTTAAGATCTCACGTAAGTTGTACCCACTTTTAATTTTGTTATCAAGTTCACTAAAGATCTCGCCAATCTTGTATTCTATCGTCTGGGGGTTATCAGTCTCTATCTTAAACTTCGCTAAGTATGGGAAGAGTTTAGAATCTACAAACTCAATAAGGTCTGGTCCCGTAAGTGCGTTTTTATCCAGTTCGCCCTTATCATCTTTAGGCATCGCCCAGTTAGACCATTTAAATTCATCGTCTAAAATAAAGGTGTATTCTTTGCCTTGCAAAGCAGCTTCATCTGCCTTTTCTTTTTCCAGTTCGTCAAGGTATCTTAAGAATAACACCCAGGAGGTCTGGCCTATATAATCTAATTCACTATCTGCGCCGGCATCTTTGTATAAGATGTCGTCTATATTTTTAAATGTTTGTTCGAACATTGAGGTGTATTAAATGGTAAGTGGCGTAAATATAAGGAATGTGGGGTTAGGGTTTTTAAAAGGTAATAATTGTTCTTCCGATTTAAAACCGCATTATAGAGTACTTAATTCTTGAGTAAGAGTTATTAAGTAATCTTTGACCTCAGATCGCTCTTTTAAAATTAAAAATCCTTGATCATCAATTGATTTAAAGTTTTTAGTTTTTAAAAAAACGGCGAAAAGTTCTGGTATGTCAAAACCATGCCTATCAAAAAACCGTAAGCCATACATATCATCCTTAGGTTCATAATATACATCAATAACAAAATTATTTTCATCAAATTTCCAACCTTCCAAAACAGCACAAGGTTTGCCGTATTGACCGTGGTTATTGTGATATCTTAAACTTTTAAATTCTGAAAAACTGTTTTTGTCAGGTTCTAACTCTTTATAATATAAGTGTAGCGAGCGTAACTCAAACTGATAACCACCTATTGAACTTGATGTTAATAATCGTACATTTTTTTGCTCTAAAAAACGTACTAAACGAGTGCTTTTAATTGATTCAAAAAGTTGTGGGCAGTCTATAAAATAATCTTGCCAGTAATCTGGGTTAAATTGATATGCCTCAATAATTTTATCAAAGCTAAAGCTAGCATCCTTATAGTCAAAGGTATTATCATCAAATAGCTCCTTCAAATAATATCTATTTGTGGTGTCCCTTGATAGAAATCTTTTCCAGCTTATATCTCTATCATAGGCAATCAAGAAACTCTTATTTTTACTTTTATGTAAAGTGTAATCACCTTTAGTTAATAAGGCGCGTTCTATTAAATATCCATCGTATTCCCTAATACCTTTTGTACCTATAATCGTATTCAGACATTGTGAATATTTTTTAAGCTTTTCTTTGAAGACTTTGTCATCTTGCTCACTAACTGATTCTAAATTATAGTAGCTATTGTATATCCCCGAGAAGTCAAGAAGACAATCAATTTGATTAGTTAAGTATGGGAAGTTATTTTCAGTATTCAGTATAATTTCCTTCCATTCTTCAGATTTTAAGATAAGTCTCGATTTAACACACTCTTCTTTGATTTGATTTGCATTAAATCCTGACAGCTCATTTACTCCTCTGGAAAGATATAAGTAGATATTAGCACTATGAGGAATTAGCTTGTCAATTGCCAATATTGAACGGGTAAATTCACCTTCATCATTATATGGCAAAGTATTCGTTGTCAAATTATAAATCACACGTAACCAATCATTAATACCCTCAGTACTTTTCCATTCAAGAAGATATTTATAGCCTGCATAAAAAAGTATTCTTTTTGAATATCCTGCATCTTGATACCCATTAATTGACTCAATGAAAGCTTCTTCAAAATTTAAATACTTAGACTCTGTTTCTTTTTTGGCAGTTTCAAATAAAGGATCTATTAAAAGGTTGAATAGATCAATCAACTCAATTACAAACTGATTACTAAAAACATCTGTTTCATAAAACTGTTCATATAAGCCGTTACTGTTTTTTAAATTAATTAGAGTTCTAGTATGTTCTCTTAAATCCTTTTTTTTAGTACTTCTGTATACGGCCTGTAGTTTAATAAAGTTCAAAACGTTTTCACCAAGGTCCTTAATCTTATATTTTTCAGGGTTATCAAGATCAATATATTTTTTTTGAAGTTCCCAAAATGGAGACAACCATATGGTATCCAAATTAAACGAAAAATACTCTTTAAGATCTACAAGCCTAACCTCTTCCCCTAGCTCTAAGAAAAACTCTCTCCCAAGTTCTGTTTTATCAAGCCCTTCTATATATTGCTCAAATCGTGCTTTAAAATTCTCATAAGGAGTCAAAGAACGTCCCCTAGCATTCATTTTTATATAAAGTTCATCTGTGAGATTAAAATCATTTAAGTTTAAAAATTGAAATGTTATCACCGGATCATTCTCCCTTGTCAGACGTTGATAATAATTGTCGGCAAAATAAAATTTGTGGTGTATTGCATCAAGCATATTTAACATGGATACAATTGTAGGATCATGATTCCAAGACAGTTTAAACCACTTTTGGTTTCTTATTTCGTTTGATAATTGTTTTAAATTTTTTTCACTAGGTTCTTCAATACTAGGTTTAAAGTGCATTAGCGCTGTGCAAAACTCACCTGAGCTAGTTCGAACTTCATACATAAATCGAGAACGCGATTTATAGGTCAAATACTCACAGTAGTGTTCGAGTTTATCATCTTTGGCTGCTAAATAATAATGTAATAAAAACAACGTGGTTAACCTTTGCTGCCCGTCTAATGGAAGAAATTGATTTGTACCATCATCAAAGGTCTCAAAGCTTCTGACCTCCTCCCATTAAATCGGACATATTAAAACTAGAGGATTTCGGGCAAATAAATGTTTAACTTTAAATAGATTATTTGCTTATGAAACGATCAAAATATACCGAGTCTCAGATTGTATT
>Ga0114908_1000846_pt1 | contig 16308 bp, 41 predicted proteins | sample MalvireepMed_s17_FD_87292 | JGI IMG/M metagenome (GOLD analysis project Ga0114908, IMG submission 87292) | Marine viral communities from the Global Malaspina Expedition - Malaspina viral metaG DeepMed_s17 | ecosystem: Environmental > Aquatic > Marine > Oceanic | place: Mediterranean Sea... | reverse complement strand
ATATAAGCCATCTAACAAATCATCATTTCTCGGTTTTGGGTGTTCAAAGAACTCATCAACAATTTCTGTCATATGTCTGTAAATATATAATTTTTTTGAGTTTACAATCTGACCCAACGCCGTTTCCAGCCTATCTTCCTTTTTCATTTTCGCCGGAGGCTTAACTCCCTTAAATAATCCGGGCATCAATCTCTTTTCATTGGCAGACATCCTCGTCACCATATCCCTAACCATTTCTTGAGCGGCAACTGTTTCAATGGTTACTCTCCTGACAGGTCTATATTTTTTAGCATATTCTATAATTTTAGCGGGGACATCAAAAGCTGGGATACGTTCCCGAAAGTAATCAATAACATATCGGTTCTTATTGGAATCAACGCCCATGACCAGTATAACTTGAAAATCAGATGTTGCACTGGCGGTTGCCGCTAAGTCAACACCAATATACACATTAATAGGAATTGCATCTTCACCTTCAATAATGAACGGCATATTACCTCTCTTTTCAAACCTGCCGTTATAATATTGGATTCTGTCTATCTTAAATGCCGCATTTGTAATATCCCGGGCATCGTTCATGTATTCCTGAGCAAACTTATTAACCAAACCCGCTTCGATAAACTCACGTTTCTTCGCATTTAGTTTCTTCTTGGAGAACTGCGATTTCCATAATGGCTCATCACCCTCTAATGCACGGTAGAAGTTCACATCCCAAGGATATGTCCTTTTGTCCTCTTTGGCTTTCTTCCAACCATCATAGACCATCTGTAAAAATGAATCGTAGTGAACAATGGTGCCTGCAAGCCATATCCAGCCCTCGTTTCCGGGGGTCTCCTCAAGCGCAGGAAAAACCGTAGATACAATCCATTTCTTGATTTCAGACCTTCGCTCGGGAGTCTTGGTATTCAATTCGGACTCAAAGTCATCAAGGACTATACCAGTATACCGGACATCTACCTCAGAACGACCCCTTAACCGCTGGGATGTTCCCTTGGCTATTACCCGGTCTCCCTTTGGAGTGACTAAATCTTTTTCTGTCCAACGCTTTCCGGCTAATCCACCATCCATATTGCCAAAATAATACTTAATCATCTTGTTATTCTCAAAATGGGAGCGGATATACTTTAAATGGTCAATAGCTTGACCCTGCTCCTCAGATACCCAAGCAACAAAATGCTGGCTATCCTCTCCGGCAAAGCAGAGTTTATGCATAATAGCGGCTTTTGCCATGACTGATTTGCCATGACCCCGGGGAATGATATTGCATATCCTAGCACCGGGTTTCATATCAATCATCTTTTTAGCCATATCGTAGTGGAAGGGGGCGCTCTCCGATTTATTCAGAAAGTCTCTCGGCAGAAATGCTCTGCCAAAGTAAATCAAATTATTAAAAGCACTCAAAAGAACGTCATCACGCTCTTTCATGTCACTTGGTGAAGGGTTTATATTAAAATTATCTTTTATCACGCTTCCGCAATCTCTTGGTCATATAAATCAAATTCTCCGATATTCACCATTTTATCCTGTAAATCGAACACACTGTCACATATATCACACATCCAGCCATCTAAAGTATTAAAATTGTCAACTAGTGGCATTTTATTCATTATGTTATGACCCAACAACTGACAATCGCAGGCTGGGCAGAACTCGGTACCGCATATCAACTCATGCAGTTCAAGCTTGGTGGCGAATCTAATGGGGATGAGTATGCTATTCTTCCTGTCCATGCTCCGGTAATACCCCCGCCTTGAAAGCATTAAGCTTTTCTTGACTAAAACCGGTGAATTCTTGAATCAGAGCAAGAGACTCAGTTTTTTTCTCGGTATTTAACATACCGGCTATCTTCATCAGGGTCTCTAGCGCCCTTAATTTATCCGAATCCCGGGTACTGTTCTTGTCAACAATCCCCTTGGTCTCTTCCAGTAAATATGTTTTTGTAATTCCACTATCGCTTAACAGGACTTCAATCTCTTTATCTATCAAGTTCATTACCTTTTTGTTTTTTAATAAAATCTGAATTCGCTTTTGAGCATAATTTTTACTCTCACAATCAGGAAAAGCCTTCATGTAGGCATCAAGAGGCTGAAGCCCCGATGCAACATACTTAGCAAAAATTCGTTTTTTTACGGATAACCTGCCATTTAAGGTCTTTTCATACCAAGAAACCTTGCCAAACCGCCATATGTCCCCAACTGGGTCACCACCTAAAAATGCAGTTCGCTCGCAATTTGCCATGCCAAGCAAGGTTCTAATGTAATCTACGCTCTTTTTGTTGTGAGCGATTGAGCCCCGCCTGATAACCTTGGTTACCTTGCCATCATCCGACTTAATCCATTGACCAGTCTTTGCTGTCCGCCAGTTATTATGTATCTTCGATTTCGGTCTAGCACTCCGAAATTCCTTTTCATCGTCATATAATACATATTCCTGACCTTTTATTGTTCGCTTATACATAGAGAGCCGCTCCCACGCTATGTTTTCACACTCGCCTGTCCTACTCCCTCCGGACTCTCTGCCCTTGACGGTCTGTTATACAACAGGTCACCGTCAGGTAATAATTCAAACTCTTTTAGACATTTGGCTCGCGCTACTATTTCCATTAACTTTCCGCATACAGTAGATGTTGGGTCAATTATATCCGACATATCTATCTCATCAGCCAACCTTTTTAACTCATTACAGTTTTCAAATGTATTGGCAGAATCATAAGAACTGATTAAAGTTCGATATTTCCGGTTCCTACTGGATGCCCTGCTTAATTTCATACGATAATTTATAACAACAAGTCATCAAGATAGAAGAAAAATAAATATATTGTAAAAATATGACTTTTATAGCTACAACAGACTAAAATAGTCGTATATAACTTTTAAATAACTGCGGTACTATAGTATTAGCTAAGCTATATCAAATAGTAGAATAGTAGCTTACAGGATATAAAATAGTAGAATAGTATCATAGTATTAACATAGCTATATAACATAGCTATATATAACATAGTTATATAAAATAGTACCCGAATCTAAACTAAACAAGAAATTTCTAAAAATTTTTAAAAAATAATATAAGTATGGGTGTCTCTCTTATTATTACATGGAGTACCCCCCTAATCCGGTTTGGGGTTGAATAAAGTGTATTGAGTTTTTCCTTTTCATTCGGTTGAGTAGGTTGAAACATCTGAAACTTAATGACTCTCTCATTATTTTCACCACATACACCCATAAAAAACTTTAAACTTTTTCAATTAAAAGTTATTCACATATATTACACTACATTATGCATACGTAAGTACAGTAATAATAACAACTTATTGCACTCATATACATACTTATCCACAAGTTATCCACAGGTGTGGACAGGATGTGTATAACCTATACAAAAGGGGCGGTTAAGCCCTCGTCACATACTATTATACTACTATGTTTATTACTATTATTGATATTTATATCTACTATAGTATTTATCATATTATTTTAATATCAAATTCCCATCCCCACTTAACCCCCCACAAATTAATTTAAAATACTTTGGAACTTTTAATATTCAGTAGCGTGTAAGCGGTATGAAATCAATAAATAACACGGAGTAAAAAATGAGTAAACAAAGTAAATTAAATAGAATAAATAAACTTGAATTAAAATTTTCTAATTTGTGTAAAAAAATCGAAGAAACAGAAAATAGCATTTTTTGGCTAGAGGAACATGAAACAGAATTATCGATAATGGGATTTAAAAATTCCTTTGGTAATAAATACCATAATAAATATGATAGGCTTGAAAATAAAAGATATACATTAGAAGAAAAGCAAGGCGAAGTACAGGATAAAATAGATTTATTGATGGAATCAGTAGGTCTATCATATTAAATAATTAAAATAATTTGGAACTATTTTTAATTACAAGCGTATAACAAATAATAAAACGGAGAAATAACAATGAGGAATTTTAATAATAATTATGGAGAGATTAATTCTCTCTTAACTGAAGAAGAATGCTATACAATAGGCACTAACGACGGAAAAGAATTTAGAAGAGTGGTTTATAAAGGAACCAAGCTTTTAAATGGAAAACTAATGATGGTATTTAAAACAAAAGACAATAGTCGGCTAACGATAAATCCATCGTTTCACACATTTACTTTAGAAGAAATCCCCTTGCCTCAACCTGAGGATTTAGGGGTATTGAAACAATAAAACGGAGAGCATAATGAACCTACTAACTAACACAAACCAAAAAATAAAAAAGACAGGCAAAATGAACGGGGTTAGATTATTTGAATTCAACTTGCCGGCTATTGATTCTTGCCCGTTTGCTAAAGATTGTATTTCGTATTGCTATGCTCACAAAGGCACATATTTATATAAAAATGTGCAAGACAAATACAATTTCAATTTCAAACTAACTGAGAATAAAACCGAGTTTAAAAAACTTATTCAATCTGAGCTTGAAAGTAAAAAAGTGGAATATGTGCGGATACATAGTAGCGGAGATTTTTATTCGCTAAAATACCTTAAAACGTGGGTAGAAATTGCACAGGACAACCCTAATATAGTTTTTTACGGGTATACCAAAAGCGTCCCATTCTTTAAGCATATAAACGCACCTAACAATTTTGTTTTTTGTTTTTCTACAGGTGGTAAAAAAGATAACATGATAAAAGACACGGATAAGAGGGCGGTCATATTCAAGAGTTTAGACGAATTAAAAATAAATGGATATACTAACTGCACAGAAAACGATATGGCAATGATAACAACGGATAAAATAGGTTTGGTGTACCACTAAAAAAAAAGGAAACAATAATGAATAAAGCAGAAATTACTAAAAATAAATATTTAAAAAGTTTATTTAATTCAATTCGTAGTGAATTAATAGAACTTGTAAGTAATGCGGAAAATAAGCCACATACGACTCAAAATAACTATGGTAGATACTTAAGCCTTCTAACAATGTTAAAAGCAAGTACAGGTTTAGATAATGCGGTTGAATTATTGATAATGGCTGGGGGGAATAAGCGGGGGATATTAGATGCAAAAAAAATATTAAACTCAGGTGGGAATTAAACTAAATTGGAACTTTTTAATAAATAGGTCGTATAACAAATAATAAAACGGAGAAAAAATAATGAAACAATCAGTAAATATGTACCAATTCGAGAGAGCATTTAAAAACATGGACAGGGGTGACCAGTTCTCATATGATGGATTAAAAGCCTTGTATGAATACTTGGTAGAATATGAAGAAGATACAGGCACGGAAGTAGAATTAGATGTTATTGCCCTTTGCTGTGAGTATGCAGAGTACGACAGCCTTAAAGAATTTCAAGCGAACTATGGAGAAGAATACGAAAGTATAGAAGCGATTAGCGATGAAACGGCATTAATTCCCATTGATGATGACTCATTTATCATTCAACAATTCTAAAAAAGGAAACAATGATGAACAATCTCAATATACCATCAAAGGGTTCTTTTCGTTATTATGACGGAATTACTTCAAAATTAAAACCATTAGAAATAGGGGGATATATTGAAATACCACATAGTAAAGCAAAGAGTAGTTATAACTGTGCAAATCAGATAGGTATAAAAGTCTGCACAAGAAAAGTTAATGAAATCAATACGAGAGTTTACAGAATAAACTAATTTGGAACTTTCTAATAAATAGGTCGTATAATGCCATATCCGATGAAAAAAAAGGAAACAACAATGAAAAAAACAGCAATGGACATGATATGTCAAGCAACAATTTTGGCACTATGTGTAATGCTTTCGGTATTCGTACTGTATGGATTTGCAATGGTGCTGTACAATTTGCTACCGTAAGCAAATAAAAGGAGAATAAGCAATGAATAAAAAATACATTAAACAAGCATTTAGTCATGATGGAGTTCAACTTGGAAAAGGTGCGATGGAATTAATTGAGTATGAATTAAAGTTGCAGGTAAGCAGGATGGCACGAAAGTGCAAGGATGGTAATGTTAAGCGATTAACACCTGAATTATTTTGGGTCGCAATGGGGAGATTCAACAATGACCAAAACTAGAACCTGTAAAGGGTGTAATGTTAGTCATAGTATAGATGATTTTGCTATGGCTGGTGCTAAAGATAAGTCTGGTAATCCATACAGGCGGTGGTATTGCATCCCAAATGGGTGTTACTGGTCACATAAGAAAAAAACTCCTAATGGTAGAATATCAAAAGCCCGTATAATACGAGAATACAAAGCAAAATTGTCTTGCTGTGAATGTAATTATTCCCTTAAAAAACGGGGGAAAAGATTTACTACTTGGGCTTTACAGTTTCACCATCACGATTCCACCAAAGAGGCGAATGTTGGTCAGATGGTGTCGGACGGATTCGGGCTGTCAAAGATATTCAAAGAAATTAAAAAGTGTATTGTTTTATGTGCTAATTGTCACATGGAATTACACGGCAGACAAAGTTATTGATGAACAGACATACACCAATATTTATTTTTCTAATGATGTGTCTATTAATACTATTATTAAATTGGAATTGTGCATCATTGATGCAAGTGTCAAGGCATGAATTTATGGATGCTCAAAATAACATACATTCATATAAAGTTGAGATAAATAAAATAAGCAAAACAGCTACACACTATTGCCAAAAACATTATGTATGGGAAACCATAAAATCTAAATACACTAAAGATGGTATAGAGTTTTTAGTGACCACCAATAAAGGAGAATAAACAATGAAAGAAACAACAGACTATAATTCTGACGAACATTATGACAAACTAAATGACATAGAATTGGAAAAACTATCAGAACGATTGAATAACATTGAAACCGAACAAAGACTTGCTTGGGGATTACATCGGATAAGCGGTGGGTTTGTGAAGGCTGAATTTGATGACGTAGATGCAGATAAGATTTATATTACCATTACCGATGGTGTTCAATCAGATTGTGAAAATAGGGTAAATACAACCCATTGCTCACTTTGGAGAGACACTTTGGAATACACCGATTAATCAAATGGAGAATAACAATGAAAGAAAATAACAAAATCGTTAAACAACAAATAACAATATGGCTTACTAAAGTTGATTTAGGTTGGCTGAATTCCGAACACGAGAGGCTGACTAAAAAAGGCTGGAAGGTGGAGGTCAAAGAAGACAACTTTGGTAGAATTGCCCTATGGAGGACAGCATGAGTGAAATACTACTAATACTATTGACCCTATCTATGGGTTATATATTGCATTTAAAAACGAAATTAAGTGTAGCACTGTATAGCCTTGAAAGGTGGAGAGAAATGATTGTTTTCTTCAACGGAAAACATAGACTATTAAAAAAATAATGTCAGGATTATCGGACAGTTACAGGAAAGCACAAAGTTTGTTGGGAATTGATGCTGTATTGAAAGAACAATTCAGGGTAATAGGTGCGAAATCATGGACAAGGATGAATGCTATAGAACGTGGTAAACTTATTAATGCTCTCCGCAAATTGTGGGCAAAATCAAAAAAAGGTGAATAATGATATACTCGTCGTGAAAAAAATAAAATGGAACTTTTTGAAATCTGTAGCGTATAAGGAGAAACGGCACACACAAAAAGTGCCACAAAAAAACGGAGTAACTAATGAACCAAAAAGAATGTTTAAATAAAACATTTACTAAAACAGGTAAGATGGTGGAACAAGAGTATACTGTACTCGGTGGGTTATTTGGGGTAAAGGATACATACTCAGGAGTAGAGATGGTAAAGGAATATAAATGTGATAAGTGTGGCGATAAGAAAGTTGGAAAACCAAGATGGTGTTATAACATCGTTTCATAAAAAACCGGGGCGGGGAAACCCGCCCCTATAGAAAGGAAATAAAAATGGAAATAAGTAAGTACGAAAAGGAATTGTTTACAGAAATTGGTATTGATTACACCAAGTTAAACAAAGAGCAGATAGAGACTATCTTAATCCCTGACTATGCACCTGAAAACTATTACCAAGATGGTGAAATCAGTACAGACGAGGCAGATTACCTACACAGCCAAAGATTAATTCAATGTGGTATAGTTGGTGAACTGTACAGTAAAGCAATGAAACTCACATATTAAAATGGAACTTTTTGAAATCTGTAGCGTACAAGTAGCATGAACACAAACAAAAAAAGGAAATAAAATGGAAACAAATAATAGAGTGGGATACAAATATAATGATGGTGGCAGAAAAGATACTGGATATAAGGGTAATGCGGGCGATTGTGTCGTGAGAGCTATAGCCATAGCCCTTGAATTACCATACAGACAAGTATACGATGAACTAAAAGAAGCAAATAAAAGATATGGTAATAGTAGACGAACACGAGGAGCTAAAAAAATAAAGTCAAATGGCTCTACTCCAAGAAATGGTAACTACAGGAATGTATACCAACCATACTTGGAATCAAAAGAATGGAGGTGGATTCCTACAATGAAGGTCGGGCAAGGATGTAAAGTTCATTTGCGAAAAGACGAATTACCAAAAGGTAGAATTATTGCCAGATTATCGAGACACCTAACTGCTGTTGTTAATGGCATTATAAACGATACCTATGATTGCAGTAGGGATGGGAGTAGATGTGTATATGGTTACTTCATCAAAGCTAATGGACATATTAAAAACAAACTGACAAAAAGGAATAGGCAATGAAAACCTACAGGGTATGTCCCACATTGGACAGCTTTATTGACATCAAAGCCGAATCAAAAGAGGAGGCTATAGAAAAGATGATGAAGTTAGCGGGGGAGACAGTCTTCAAGTGTCGGCAGAAGCTAGACAGTATTGGCTTTAGCGAGATGGGTGCAGATTTCCCCTTCTGTACTGATAGTTGGTATGAAGATTCAAATAAAAAATAAAATGGAACTTTTTAAAAACAAAAGAGTATAAGAGACATGAGCACAAACAATAAAAGGAAATAAAAATGATGTACAAAGTAACAATATGGCAAAACATAAATCATAAAAGTGATAGAAGATTCTTTTCAAATAAAAAGGATGCAATAAAATGGGGAAAGTCCAATGAAAGAGAAATTGAATGGGACTTTGAGAGTACGGACACATACACATACGAACTTGAATCAATCCCCACTCCAAAGACGAAACGTGAGTGGTTGATATTTTTAAATAGACATGGGAGTATAGATTTTCAATAAAAATAAGGAAGTATAAGAGATATGAAAAACGAAATAAAAAGACTCGAAAAAATAAAATCCAAAGTATTCAGTATGTATGCCTATACCGAGGGCATCAACGAAGACCTGAGTAAGCGGTCATTGATAGATATGTTAAAGCACGTATCTTTAGATATTGAAAACATCACTAACTACATCGCCGATGAGATTGATAATCTGAATCGAATTAAACACGAAGACAACCCGAGTAAGCGGTCATTGATAAATATGTTAAAGACCGAGGGCATGGACGAAGACTTGCTCGACAAAGTCTTTTTTTATGGAGACTATCTTGCGGATAGGACAAAAAGCGGAAAGGAAGAGTCTGGAATCCGCTTGGTTCACAATGTGGATAAAAAACTGAAGAAAGAAGAAGTGGAAGAGTTGTACAACCTGCTTGATGCATCTTCTGAAATGCTGTATTCGTTAAAGATTATCAAGAAAAGGCTGAGAACAATAATAGAAAACATTGCCGAAGTGGTGAGTAAAAAACGTATACTGAGGAGTGTAAGCGCCTTGGAATATGATATAGGAAAGGTGATAGCCATGGCGGAAGGAGTTGAGTGATGAAAATAATTAGAACTCTTGTATGTCAGGATGGGGTTGTTGGATTGAATGGATGGCAATACCTATTAAATAATGATGACACTTATATGGAATTTGACAATACAGAATCAGCAAATAAATTCCTATTAGACAATGATTGTCCACAGGGGTGGATAGATGAAAACGTAGAAATAATAAACAGAATGAAAAACAATGGTCATAAAATCAGTTAAAGATTTTCTGGCAGACGAATACCCAGATGTATTGACGGCTGACGGCTTTGATGATGCCATTTTAGGTATTGTCGAAAGATACAATACGGAGCCCGTGGTTTTATACGATAAGGAAAAATGTTTGGAACTTCTTGTAGCGCAAGGCATTGAAGACAGTGAAGATGCAATGGAATATTTTTATTACAATGTTATTGGTTCGTGGGTTGGGGATAAAACTCCCTGCTTTGCTACGATAATAAACAAAAAAAAATAAAAATGAAAGAAATTATAATTAATGGTATTAAAGTAGATGTGCGTAGTTCCAAGTCACTTTATGTGACGATAAATGGGATGGTGTTTTACCTCGAACATAGTGATGTCGCACCAATGGATGTAACTTGTTGGGATGTAGATAGTATTGACGATGAGGTTATACATTTAAAGCCGGATAATAAACATAAAGGAGAAACACAATGAAACAAGAAATAGAAAATCTTAAACATGATTTATTGAAGTTGATTGACAAAGTTGAGAGCATAGAGCAATCGCTGATAAATCTAAAATTTGTATTAAAGGAAATAAAAAAGGAAAATAAGTAGACAATTAATTAAATGCAAACATTCTTACCACATAAAAGCTTTGATAAGAGTATGAGTTGCCTTGACGACTTACGACTTGGTAAACAGAGAGTCGAAGCTCTACAAATAATTAAAGCTATATATATTCCTGACTATGGATGGAAAAATCATCCTGCTGTGAAAATGTGGGCTGATTATCCTGAAGCGTTACAAATGTATCATGATTCTGCAATAAATGAATGGGTACGACGTGGTAAAAACAATACTATGCCATTAACTCGTATTATTACAGATAAAATGCCACATTGGTTAGGCAATGAAAGATTTCATGCTTCACATCGAAGCAATCTATTAAGAAAAGACCATGAACACTATGGAAACTACGGATGGCAAGAGCCGGATGATTTGCCATACTGTTGGAATGGATACAGTAAGCAGGAAGAACAATGAATAGATTGATTGATATGATAGAAAAATTGATTGAATTCAGCGAATTGGATGATGTATTTTATTTCTTGTTGCTGGTATTTGCAATGATGATAATATTTCAACTAATAAGGGTAATAATATGAACAGAGAAGAAAAGATAGTAGTTCTCAAAGAAATAAATGAAGTTGTTACTACGGGATTGACTCATAATATTGTTGAAATTTCATGAGATAATTAGTAGATTTAAAGCGGGGCGGTTGTGGATTATTTTCCGTTTTCCTTTTTTTAATTCACGTTATATAACCGCCCCCAATTTGATATGCAGAAAATTAAAAAATGTTGGAAATGTAAAGATGTAAAGTCCGTCTCCTGTTTCCATGTGAACAATTCCAGAAAAGACAAATTGCAATCTATGTGCAAGGTATGTCAGACGGCATCCAATAGGTTACGTTACCGCAAAAACAGAAAAAGAGACCAAAAGCGATGCGGAATAAACAAACGGGGCAGAAGCTTACAGAATTACATAAAAATTATTACCCAGTATTTGAATGTGCCCTGTGCTGATTGCGGTATATTATATCATCCATCATCAATGGTCTTCGACCACATCTTATCTTCTGAGAAATTAAGAATTAGAAAAACCGAAGGTGTAAATTTTTTAATTCGGGAAGGGTACAGTTGGAAAAAAGTGAAGAATGAAATTGGCAAGTGTGAAGTAAGGTGTCAGAATTGCCACTTTCTGAAAACATCAAAGGACTTTAATTATTGGAAGGAAATTTCTAGTTATATTAAAGACTACTCAGGTTTAATTAAAAAATTATATAAATATAAAGGGAACTTTTCTGAAACTGATGCGTTTAAAAAACAGAAACAGGAAATCTCTTATAAATTTGCGGATGCGATGTCACAGCATAGCACCGCTATAACAAAAAAAAGAAAAGAGAAACTAAAAAAAGAATACAAAGGAGTCTCTAAATGAAAGCACAACGTGGAAGACCAGTTGGCACTACAAGAGCTAACGGATTCAAGGTTGCAGTAGATAGCAGTTCGTATCAGCTAAAAAGAAATCGCAGATACAAAAGAATCCCTACTGTTAAGTCGGATTTCTTAACAACGGTTGGTAAGGGTCTTGATGCATTTTTAAGCCCATATAACCAAAACGTAAAATAATACCCCCGGGCAAAGGGTGGCGGTATATTTTGGTTCAGCTATTATGACGATATTGTACGAGATGCAACTTCTGTCGGATAGCGCCAAAACACATTACTCCGTTTGTTGTGACCATGTCGCCCTTTGCCACATTTTTTAATATGCCAAATAAAAAAGCAGAAGAGTGGGACATGGATTTATCAACAGCACGCCCTAATCGACTACAGATAAAAGAGCATAAAGCGCTTTCAATTGATAGGCTACACCATCTAATAGTGCAATATGATAATATTGGTGCTATAAAGTATTTAAAAATGTGTAAAGAAATTTTAAATAAAAGAAAAAACTAATGCCAAATAAAAAAGCAAAATTAAGAAAGCAAAAAAGGCGGAAATTAAATGAAACTTTAAGTCGGCAAGGGCGTACCAGTATTCAGTATAAGAAATATATGAAAAAATTAGAAGGCAAAATAAATGTTTAATGTTTTAAAAAATCTTGAGAATGAACTTGGCTCTACAATCACAGATATTGAAAGGGAGTGGGGGGAAGACCCAAAGAAGGACTACCTTTTCCACGAGATAACTGGAGTTAAGAAAGCGATTAATGTTGTTAAAAAAGCCCAATCTAAAGAATTACTTGAACTCGATAGATGGGCACAAACGGAGATGCGGAAAGAAATAAATTTCAAAGAAATGTCTCCCACAGGGAGAGCTTTAAGTGATTGATATTATAGGGATTTATAACGAATACATAGCAAATAAAAATAAACTCCATCAAAAGAAGCGATACGATGGGCATAAGAAGTGGTTTCACGCATCTTCATCGGGGATGTGTATGCGTAAACACTACTTTCAGCACATTGCAAAGGTCACTCCAAAGCCCATTGATAAAAACACCTTACGACTATTTAGGCTTGGCGATTTGGTTCACGAAGACATACAGGGCGCTCTTGGAGAGTATGCACAAAATAATGGGACACAAATATTTATTGAAAAAGAAATTCAGTTACCAGAAGTTAATGTACGTGGATTTTTGGACATCATTGTTGCGGATGATAATGCCCTTTATGACATCAAAACCTGCAATTCCTTCAAGTGGAAGAAATTGTTTGGTAGGTATCCAGACCCAGCACCTTCCACTAATTACTATCTTCAGCTTGGCACATATGCTTGGTGGTATGAACAGGAATACAGCACTCGCATTAAAAAGCTTGCACTTATATATTATCAAAAGGACACATCAGCGATGAGAGAATATCCTGTTGATGTTCAGTATATAGAAGAAGCAAAGAATTATTGGGCAGACCTTAATAAACGATTTAAAAAAGGTAACCCGGCAATAGAGCTAGGAGTTGCTCCTGCATATTCGTGGGAATGCAACCCTAAATACTGTGGATTTTTCGAAGTCTGTGGTGGTGGTTTAAAATCAGAAGGAGATACTAAACTATGAGCGAAACAAAACAACCCAATTGGGATAAAATAACCGAAGGTAAAATCAGACATGGTTTTGCGGTAGCCGCTTTTACAAACGGCATTAGCATGACAGACGAACTCTGCACTCAAATTGAATGTTGGGTGAGGTATGTTGTTGATGGAAAATCTACATCAGGAAATGGAGCAGTCAGTAATGGCAGTCCTAATGTGCCAGTCAAAAAAACCGACGAAGATTCCATTTCTGAAATTATCAGGAATAAGGCGCAGGCTTTAACCAACGTAGACAGAGATAAAGTTATTAAATCTCTTGAAGAAGGACACATTACTAAAGACAACTTAGATGTTTGCCTGAGAAGGATAGAAGAATTAATAAGCAATAATGCGGAGTGATGAGTCTGTCAATACAGGAAAGTATACGGCTAAAATTGTAAATGTTGAAATTTCTAACAATGTTAGATTTGGTAAATATATAGCCGATGTCTTTAAACCTGTTTACATGGTTGAAAAAAATACCGTTAGAGATAATGGGATTTTTAGATACAAAAAGGTTGATGGATTTTTGTATGACCCCAAAAAAAATTGGGGTTATGCAAAATTCCTTACATCTGTTGGTGTAAAAAAAAACAACTCTGTGGACGAAAGGTTTAAATTCGAAAATTTAATAGGCAAACTTGTGGAAATAGAAGTTTATGATAAAATATTTAATAATGAATTTTCAAAGCGAGTCAGGTATCCTGTCGCTAGGGTATTGAGAGTGGTGGATATCCCGTTTTGATTGACAAGAAAAAAATGAATGCCCTTATAAGATACAGTTATTCTGAAATTGAGTATCATATCAATGCGCTTGAGAATGTTGTAAGGTTCAGAGTCTATGGTTTAGATAATATGGACTATCTAAAGCCATATGAAAAACTTTTAAAAGATATGCAAAAAATTAGAGATGATTTAGTTCAAAAATACAATGATGCAATAGCCGATAATAATAGACATCCTGATAGTGTTGAAGAAACATATAATAGGGAGATAGAATGTTGAAGGGCATTTGCGATTTGTGTGAAAAGATTAAACCCAATATCGAAAAAGAGGATGGAATTTGGGTATGTAAAGATTGTGAATTGAGGTATCCAAAATGAAAAAGAAAGACCCAAATATGGTAAAACAAGGCAGACGTAATCGTAGACGTGGTGCTGACCTGCAAAGATATGCAGTGAAAAAAGCAAAGGAATATGAACTGGAAGCATTTAACCGAGACAGGGGCGGGGCACAGCACGAACAAGGCGATATTGAGATTGAGGGGAGATACTATGGATGTAAAAGGAGAAAAAAGATTGCCTCGTGGCTTAAGCCGGAGAAACAGGAAGATGGTGTTGTTATCAGGGAAGACCGTGGCAAAGCAATGATGGTGGTTGATTATGAAAAGTTTATATGGATGCTTTCTATAGTTAAGGAAAAACTGAGTGTATAATTAATGAACCTCGATATAAATACAGAAAAGGGACAAACGTCATTAAAATATAAAAGAAAGATGTTGGATAAGATACGCTATGTGATGGATTCAAAACATGAAAATAATTCTATTTTAATTGAAACTGATAAAAACACGGATTCCAAAATTGATGGTATTATTGTAAAGGATAATCAAATATCTGGTATATTTGAATCTAAGTGTAGAAATATAAGTCTCATGGATTTAAGATTTTTCGGGTCATGGTTGGTTACGTTTGATAAAATTATGGACGGCAAGAAATTATCAACAATGTTGCGCGTCCCTTTCATAGGATTTTTATATTTAATTAAAGATGATATTGTCATGTATTGGAAGATAACAGATAAGTTTGGTGATTTTTTATTTGATTTTGAAGTGAGAAATACAAAGACACAAAAGACAATTAACGGCGGAACCGCACTTAGAACAAATGCCTTCCTGCCGTTGAAACACGGTAATGAAATTACTTAAATGCTTTTTTAATAACGGGAATGTTGTTTAAACAACAGGATGAATATGGTTGGCGCTATGTTTAGGGTTTGTACGGCATTCCACAAAAGAGGAGTTCAAAATGGCTAAAGGCTTTGAACTTAAAGACAATAGCATGAGTCTATTGAAAAACGGGTATAAGGAAGATGGTGATAATCGTCCCGATTATACCGGAGATGCTAAAGTTGGGGGCATAGATATGAAAGCCTCACTTTGGATAAACAAAACTAAGGCTGGTGCAACCAATCTTAGGGGTCAGTTTCAACCAAAAGAAGAGAAATCTGACTCGGATTCACCGTTCTAACGACCCGTATTGTTAGTTGTTGATAGCGGGGGTTAATAGCCCCCGCATTAACATATAAATAATAGTGATACTTCGATACCAATATTTAATAATACGGGCATATACGGGGAATTAGGCAGTGTTTTTTTCTGAATAAAATTAAAATAAGGTAATTCATGTGGGGAATATTGATTGGGTAATAAAATCAGGTAAAGATTGGGCAAAAAAGTATGGAAGCAATTCAAAAAACACATACACAAAGGAATCTAGAAGATTGAAATATTGCAATAGCTGTAAAATGGTTTGGGAGATAAGTACAATTGGAACAGGCATACATCGGTATGGTCATATGCCAACATACGGCTTGCCCAGAATAGTATGCAGGATTTGCAAAAATAAACATGAAAGATAAATTTGACCTAATAAGCCTTAATGATGCCAGAATGAGTATAATACTCATTCTGGCATCAATAAGGCTTATTAGGTCAAATTTATCTTTCATGTTTATTTTTGCAAATCCT
>Ga0114908_1000841_pt1 | contig 16330 bp, 14 predicted proteins | sample MalvireepMed_s17_FD_87292 | JGI IMG/M metagenome (GOLD analysis project Ga0114908, IMG submission 87292) | Marine viral communities from the Global Malaspina Expedition - Malaspina viral metaG DeepMed_s17 | ecosystem: Environmental > Aquatic > Marine > Oceanic | place: Mediterranean Sea... | reverse complement strand
GTTACGGACTGCCGGACTTCGCAGAGGAACTCAACTACGGAGTCGATCTATCAACCATCTGAGGGTGGTATCAGATTGATGGGGTGAAGGTGCCCCATCAACCATTAAATCCGTATACCCAAAAAATCTTAACCACGTCACTACTGGACGTGCTGATTATTTGCTTCTAAAGTGGATTTGGTAGGTAGGCAATGAGCCACCTGCTCAATCATTAAGCACGTTAAGGATATGAACGATGGCAACTGGCACTGTCAAGTGGTTCAACGACACCAAAGGTTACGGCTTCATCTCTCCCGATGACGGCGGTGACGATCTCTTTGCCCACTTCTCCGAAATTCAAGCTGAAGGTTTTAAGACCCTGCAAGATGGTCAGAAAGTCAGTTTCGAGGTGACTCAGGGTAAAAAAGGCCTTCAGGCTTCCAACATTCGCGTTGCTTGAACCGCACCGAATGGATAAAGGCCCGGAATGCGGGCCTTTTTTATAGGTTGGGGTTTACTTCTTAAGACGATGTATCCAACGTGTCATCCGAGGAGCTTTCGGCCTCTTGCGCTTCGCTATCGTTATTGGTGGGGCGCTCACTCTCCAAGGCTTGGAACTGCTCTTCTAGGCGCTGCTGGGCCTCTTCGAATTGACGTTCGGTATCTTCGATGAGCGCATCCACATCTTGCGCTTCTAACCCACCTTCCACGGAAGAGCCTTCGGGTAAACTGCTTTCGCGCTCCCAGCTTGGCTCGATGGGATCGTTCTCCATGGGTGCCAGTTCGGGCGACTGCTGCTCGATTTCTTGAAACTGTTGCTCCAACTGACGCTGTGCCTCTTCGAAACGACGCTCAGTCTCGGCAATCACGTCATCGACATCAGAACGCGTGGTTTCACCCGGCATTGCGCTGGCTTCGTCAAGGGCTTCGTCGGGGTCGGCGGCCAGCGTCTCTTCGTCCGCCTGCAGGGGCTCCGAAGTTGACTCACTGACGGTGGAAGACAGGTCTTCCTGAACATTGGAAGGCTCGGACGCCTGACGTTCAATGTCGTCTTCCACCTGGGAGGGCGAAGGAGCATCGTCACTACTGGTGTCAGGTGCAGCGGCTAGCGTCTCACTGGGCTGCTCGGCCGCGCTCTCTTCCGGTACGACGTTTGCCTCTTCTTGACTGTCGCCGCAGGCACTCAGCAGTAGGGCCAAACTGGCCAGTAGCGGCATCCATACACGGTAGCTCATCGAGTCATGCTCCTTAATGGTTCGAATTCATTAGTGGCGGTCGTTGGCAGACAACAGCGAACAGCCTTCTGGTAAGCGTACCTTCAACGCTAGCGGGACGACTTCAGCGGTGAATCGTTGATAGCGTTTTGCCTCACCATCCAGGGTCAGCGGCCAAGGTTCATCATCGGACCGAGTGGTAACGGTCAACTGGCTGGCAGTAAAGTAGCGCACATAACACCCTTCTGCGGGGAACTGCTGTAGCTCGCCGAGCAGCGTAGGGAGCTCCGTCACCGAATGAAAATCTTTGACTAGCAGAACGTCCAATCGCCCATCATCAAGCTTGGCACGAGGGGCCAGCACCTGCCCCCCTCCCGATTGACGCCCATTGCCCAGTGCCAGCAGCAGCAGTGACGCGGCCTGCTCATGATCGCTCCAGTGCAACGTGCCGCGATAACTGCGATGCCGCCACGCCTTGAGCGCCCCCATCAGTGAGTAGGCTCCTCCCCCTAACATGCGTTTTAACGTTTTGGGGGTAGAGGAGGTAATTTCTGCGCCGAAACCACCAGTGGTCATATTGATGTAATAGCATACCGACGGTTCGCCACTGGTTTCTGCTGTCATACGAATCACATCGATGGGCGCAGACGGCAAGCGAACGGCATCCGCCAGTGCGCGATCCGGCTTCAAAGGTAACCCCACCGAAGTGGCAAAATCATTCGCGCTGCCCATCGGCACCACGCCCAAGCTCGGACGATGGTCATGGGGGATGCGCATTAGCCCGTTAACCACTTCGTTTACCGTGCCATCGCCGCCACAGGCAATCACACTGGTAGCTCCTAGTTCAACGGCTTGGGCCGCAAACTCGGCGGCATCGCCACCTTCCCAAGTAGCGCGAACAATCATCGGCGTCCCTGCCTTGCGCTGTGCTTCAACGGCCTCGCGTAGCGCCGGATTTCCGGCAGACTGACCGTTAATAATCAGTAAATAACACTGCTGTGAATCTGTCACCGGTGTCTTCCCTCTCCATGGTTAATTCACTGGATGCACGTTATGCCAGCGCTTTCTCGACCACCTCGAACACGTTGGACGACAGCGGTTCTTGTTTGATCCGCTCTAGCTCCGCACGCATTAACTGCTGACGCGCTTCATCAAAACGCTGCCAGCGGGTTAAGGGGGTGATTAACCGCGCGGCAATCTCTGGATTCAGGCGGTTTAGCTCAATCACCACATCTGCCAACAGCGCGTACCCTTTGCCATCCAAGCGATGGAAATTGACCCGATTTTGCGCAAAGGCACCTACTAACGCACGCACCTTGTTGGGGTTCTTGATGGAGAACGCTGGGTGCTGCATTAGGTACTTTACGCGCTCCAATACGTCCGGCTGAGGGCGCGATACCTGAATCGTAAACCACTGATCCATCACAAGCGGGTCGTGTGCCCACTTTTCACCAAACGCTTTCAGCGCGGGGTTAGCCAAATCATCACGGTCGCTGTGTACTAACAGTGTCAACGCATGGCGTACATCGGTCATATTATGATCAGCGGCAAACTGCGCTTCACAAAGTGCCACACTCTCGTCGTCCTCAATGGACATTAAGTAAGATAGCGCTATGTTTTTGAGACTGCGCTGGGCAATTTGTTCAGGCGTCGGCGCATAAGCTTCATCAGTGCTATTCTCTTTATACACGGCGATAAATTCATCACGCAGCGCCTGAGCCAAGGATTGGCGCACAAACTCACGCGCGGCGTGAATCGCATCCACATCGACAATCGGCTGCTGCTCGGCGATGTAGGCTTCCGATGGCAGCGTTAGCATCTCAGCCAGTACCGCCTTGTCATCCATGGAGGAAGTCAGGAGCGTTCTAAAGGCTTCTACCACCCGGCTATCCATGACCTTCTCTACCCCGTTGCGGTGGGCGGCGATCAAGTCATCCAGCGCCAACAGTGCGAGCCTTTGCCCCGCGTCCCAGCGGTTGAAACCATCGCTATCGTGGGTCAGTAAGAAGGCCAAATCTTCGCGAGAGTATGGGAAGTGCAGTTTTACTGGGGCGGAGAAGTCGCGCAGCAGCGATGGAACCGGCGCCTCTGCCACATCGGTGAAAATAAAGGTTTGCTCATCGTCGGTGAGGTGAATCACAGCATCCTTGCCCAGCTTTTCCCCCTTTAGGGTGAGAGTAAGGTCCTGGCCGGACTTTGTACCCACTAAGCCCATGCGCACAGGAATATGCAGCGGCTGCTTGTCGGGCTGGCCGGGAGTGGCGGGGGTACGCTGGCGCAGCGTCAAATGGTACTCGGCGTTGGCGTAGTCGTACTCACCGTGGGCATCGATTTCCGGCGTGCCCGCCTGGGAGTACCAGCGCATGAACTGGCTTAAATCGATGCCCGATACCTCGGCCATGCAGCCCACGAAGTCTTCGATCGTCACGGCCTGACCGTCAAAGCGCTCGAAATAGAGATCCGAGCCACGGCGGAAGGCCTCCCAGCCCAGCAGGTTACGCAGCATGCGCACAACTTCCGCCCCTTTTTCATAAATGGTCAGGGTGTAGAAGTTGGTGATCTCGATATAGTGATCCGGACGAATCGGATGCGCCGTGGGACCTGCATCTTCGGCAAATTGCGCGGTGCGGAAAAACGAGACGTCTTGAATGCGCTTGACAGGGGCTGAATTGATATCCGCAGAAAAACACTGATCGCGGAAGACCGTAAAACCTTCTTTTAGCGAGAGCTGGAACCAGTCGCGGCACGTCACGCGATTCCCCGACCAGTTGTGGAAGTATTCGTGGGCCACAATGCTTTCGACATTCTGAAACGCCGCATCGGTGGCGGTATTGGGGTGGGTCAGCACGGCAGCGGAGTTAAAGATGTTTAATCCTTTGTTCTCCATCGCCCCCATATTGAAGTCATTCACCGCCACGATCATAAACAGATCTAAGTCATACTCGCGGCCGTAGGTCTCTTCATCCCAAGTCATTGCCCGCTTTAGCGAGGCCATGGCGTGGTCGGTCTTATCGAGATTCTCTTGTTCCACCCAGAGCTGTAACGTCACGTTACGGCCACTCATGGTGGTGAAGTGATCTTCGACCTTGGTTAAATCGCCTGCCACCAGCGCAAAAAGATAGCAGGGCTTGGGGTGCGGATCTTCCCAGGTCACAAAGTGCCGGCCGCTCTCTAAGGTGCCCTGATCAACTGGGTTACCGTTCGCCAACAGCACCGGCTCCCGCTGCGCATCACCTATCACGGTGACCTTAAACGTAGCCATAACATCCGGGCGGTCAGGGTAATAGGTGATGCGGCGAAATCCTTCCGCTTCGCACTGCGTGCAGTACATGCCGTTCGATTGATACAGCCCTTCTAAGGCAGTGTTACTGCTAGGAGAAATCTCGACTTCGCTCTCCAGGGTAAACGCTGCCGGAACACTGGGAATTGTGAGCGTCTCATCGGTGAGCTGGTAATCGGCCTCAGCGAGCGCCTGGCCGTTGATCGCGAGCGCGTGCAGCGTCAGGTGTTCGCCGTTCAGCACCAGCGGCGTAGTTTGTTCAGCACTGGCGTGGCGCTCTACGGTAAGGCGTGCTTTAACACGGGTCGCGGTGGGGTCAAGATCAAACGTCAGCTCGGTATGGGTCACTTGGTAGGCGGGCGGCTGATAGTCGCTTAAATAAACCGGCTGCGGATCAGACATAATGCGAAACTCCTGTAAGCTTTAAGTAGTCGAGTAGCGCAAACGCTGCGCTACTCAATGAATATTTCTTATAATCGTTAATCGCGGAAATTATCAAACTGCAGCGGCAAATCAGGCCCCTCTTCACCGCGCAGTAGTGCCATCACACTCTGCAAATCATCGCGCTTTTTACCCGTTACGCGCACCTTCTCGCCCTGAATTTGAGCCTGTACTTTCAACTTACTGCCTTTGATACGCTTTACCACATCTTTGGCTTCTGCTTGGTCGAGGCCCTGCTTGAGCTCTACTTCCTGGCGCGCCTTCACACCAGACAGCACCGCGTCTTTAACGTCCATGCAACGTGCGTCGATACCGCGGGCAATCAGTCGGTTACGCAGCACGTCCAGCATTTGCTTGAGCTGGAAATCTACTTCGGCCTCAAGCAGCACCTTATCGCCTTCCAACGTGAAGCTGGCATCAACGCCTTTAAAGTCAAACCGTGACTGGACTTCACGGTTTGCTTGGTCAACCGCATTGGCGGCTTCGTGCTGATCGAATTCTGACACGATATCAAATGAGGGCATGACACTATTCCTGACAAGACATGACCCACCATTCTAGAGCAGCAAGCCCCCAACCGGCCAATTCTCTTAGAAAAAGCTGGACAAAAACTCTGCAAGCCGGTCACATCAAGCTTAAAAGCTATACAAACACCTCTCAGGGCGATGTTAAATTGTGCGCCTCTGTCGTAACCTGCTGACATAGCCCTGTACTCTTTCAACGAGGAGAGACCATGAGTGATCGCGATACCCGCCATAAAGCATCGATGGAAAAACTCAAAGCGCGAGTGGACGAAAAAGTCGCCAATGCCACCGAGCAGCGCGGAATGCTGCTCATCAACACGGGCAACGGAAAAGGCAAAACCACCGCCGCCTGGGGCACCGTCACGCGCGCGCTGGGTTATGGCTACAAAGTAGGCGTGGTGCAGTTCATCAAGGGGTTATGGGAGTGTGGCGAGCGCAATCGGCTGGAAGACGATCCTCATTTGAGCGTCGCTATCATGGCAACCGGCTTTACCTGGGATACGCAAAATCGCGAAGCGGACACCGCCGCCTGTCTGGAGGTCTGGCAAGAAGCGCAGAAAATGCTGGCAGACCCCGAGATGTATCTCGTGGTGTTGGACGAACTCACCTACATGCTGAAGTTTGGCTATCTCGATATCGCCACGGTCAAACAGGCGCTACTGGACCGTCCGCAGGAACAAACCGTGATCATTACCGGGCGAAATGCCCACCGTGAGCTGGTGGCCATGGCCGACACCGTGACCGACATGCAGGAGGTGCGACACGCTTTTAACAACGGCCTTCAGGCCCGGCGAGGCATCGATTTCTAAGCACGAAAAAGGGCGGCCAAGCCGCCCTTTTAGTATCACCTGAAGGTGTACGACCTAGCCTTCGAACGGGTTGCGCAGCACGATGGTTTCAATACGATCGGGACCGGTAGAAATGATATCGATGCTAGTGCCTACCTGCTCTTCGAGGAAGCTGATGTATGCACGGGCATTAGCCGGTAAGTCTTCCACCTTCTTAGCGCCCAGCGTGGACTCTTTCCAGCCTGGCAGATCGTGATAGACCGGCTCTACCGCTTCGTAGCCCTCTGAATCCACCGGGTTATCCAGCACGTCGCCATCTTTGCTGCGGTAGCCGACACACACGCGGATATTTTCCAAGCCATCCAGTACGTCCAGCTTGGTCAGGCAGATACCCGATACCGAGTTGATCTGTACCGCGTGACGCAAGGCAACGGCATCAAACCAGCCACAGCGACGCGGGCGGCCCGTAGTAGCACCAAACTCATGGCCACGCTCAGCTAGGTGACGGCCGTGATCGTCAAACAGCTCGGTGGGGAACGGGCCGGAGCCGACACGAGTGGTATAGGCTTTGGTAATACCCAGCACGTAGTCCAGGTAGAGCGGACCGACACCAGAACCAGTCGCCGTACCACCCGCGGTGGTGTTCGAACTGGTCACATAGGGGTAGGTACCGTGGTCGATATCCAGCAGCGAGCCTTGAGCACCCTCAAACAGGATATTCTCACCGGCTTTACGCAGGTCATGAACCATACTGACCGTATCGCTGACCATCGGACGCAGCTCCTCGGCCATTTGCATGGCGCTATCCAGCACTTCCTGGAAGTCTACCGCCGGCTCACCGTGGTAATTCACCAGTACAAAGTTGTGGTAGTCGAGCACTTCACCCAGTTTGGAGGCAAACCGCTCGCGATGAAGCATATCGCCCAAACGCAGGCCGCGACGAGCCACTTTGTCTTCGTACGCCGGGCCAATACCACGACCAGTAGTACCGATTTTGGCAACACCGCGGGCTTTCTCACGCGCTTGGTCTAGGCGCACATGGTAAGGCAGAATCAGCGGGCACGCCGGAGAAAGACGCAGGCGCTCACGCACGGGCACGCCCTTCGCTTCCAACTCGCGGATCTCTTTGATCAGCGCTTCCGGCGAGAGCACAACACCGTTGCCAATCACGCAGGTTTTACCAGGGCGCAGCACGCCTGAAGGAATCAGGTGAAGAACGGTTTTCTCACCGTCGATGACCAGCGTGTGGCCTGCGTTATGGCCGCCTTGGAAGCGCACCACAGCAGAGGCGGATTCGGTGAGCAGGTCAACGATCTTGCCTTTGCCTTCATCACCCCATTGGGTACCCAGGACTACGACATTCTTACCCATTATGCACTCGTCTCTTGTGTCAGGGTCGTTGTCTGCCAACGACCATCGATAAACTCAAGACGGCGGTCACAGCTGTGCTCCGCCGGCCCAGTACGCTGCCCAGGCAGCGCTTGAATTACGCGTTCACCCTGCTCACGCAGCGCCACAATGGCAGCGTTAAGCGACTCTTCTTTTTGGGCAGGAGCCCAAATTGCACCCCGGCTGGGTGAAGCCAGTGCCAGCGATGCCAGTTGTTTCAGGTCCATCGAGAAACCGGTGGCAGGCCGTGCACGGCCAAACACGCGCCCGGTATCATCATAGCGCCCGCCTTTGGCCAGCGCATGGCCATAACCCGGCACGTAAGCCGCGAACATCATACCGGTGTGGTATTGATAGCCACGCAGCTCTGCCAGATCAAAATAGAGCGAGACATCAAAGCGCGCCAGAACACCTTTATAAAGCGCTTCTAGCTGGTCGAGGGCTGCAGTTACAGGCGCAGGCGCACCTGCAAAGCGCTCGCGGGCCTGGGCCAACACACTGGCATCGCCATGTAACTCACCCAAGGCCATCAGCATATCGGCCAGCACAGGATCGCTCACACTGTCGTTCACTTGCTCTGCTAGCTGACCCGGTGATTTTAACGCCAAGGCCTCAAATAGCGCACGCTCTTGCTCATCGCTGAGTGCAGCGGCCTCTACAAGGCTACGGTAAATACCAATGTGGCCCAACGCCAGGTGAATTTCATCAGCGCCCGCCGCATGCAGACTTGCTAATGCTAAGTGGATAATTTCACTATCAGCCTCTAAGCCTGCATGACCAAACAGCTCCACACCAACCTGTACGGGGCTTCGGCCGCCCTGATGCTGGTCGGCCTTTGCGCGCAGCACATTGGTGCAGTAACACAGACGCACCGGGCCTTGGCGTTTTAGGGAGTGAGCGTCCATACGCGCAACTTGAGGCGTCACATCGGCAGATGCGCCCATCATACGGCCCGTCAGTTGGTCGGTAAGCTTGAACGTTTGAAGGTCGAGGTCTGTGCCGGTACCTGTCAGCAAGGAGTCCAAAAACTCCACGGGCGGCGGCATTACTTGGTCGTAGCCCCAGCAATGGTAAAGATCAAGCAGCGCACGGCGCAGCTCTTCCATGCGGCTTGCCTGAGGCGGCAGCACCTCATCCATGCCGTCGGGCAATAGCCAGCGGTCAGCGATGGTCATGTGAACAATCCTGCGAGACGATGAAGGCCCCTTCTGACGACACCACCAACAGCCTCACAAGGCGCTGCGTGGAAACGTTCACGAAACGAGGGCCACAAAAAAACCGGGCGACGCCCGGTAGATAAAGTCTATCACGTTTATGCGCTAGATGAACCCCGCCAAGCACACCGCTTGACGGGGTTCCGCGCCATTACTCAGCGCTATTAGGCACTGCGCTACGCAGGTAGCGGAAGAAGTCGCTATCCGGCTCAAGCACCAGCAGGTTGCCATCGCCAGAGAAGCTTTCACGATAGGCGTTTAGACTGCGCCAGAAAGCGAAAAACTCCTGATCCTGGCCGTAAGCCTGGGAGAAGATCGCAGCTGCCTCGGCGTCACCTTCACCACGCAGGGTTTCGGCGCGCTCGTTTGCTTGAGCAAGCAGAACCTGACGGCGGCGGTCGGCGTTAGCACGAATACGCTCAGCTTCTTCTTGACCCTGGGCGCGCCACTCACGGGCTTCACGCTCCCGCTCTGAACGCATACGCTCGAACACAGCGGCAGAGACATCTTCCGGCAGGTCGATACGCTTGATACGGATATCGCGAATCGCCACGCCGAGCTCTTCACGCATCAGCTCGTCAAGCTCTGCTGTCGGGCCTGTCATTAGGTCATCACGGCGCTCGGCAATGATTTCCTGAAGGTTCAAGCGACCAAACTCGTTACGCAGACTCTCATCGACCCGTGGCTGAATCAGGCGAATCGCCATCATCTCATCACCTGCGGTCGCCTCGTAGTAGCGAGTGGGGTTAATCACTTGCCACTTTACGTAGGAGTCTACGATTACCGCTTTCTGCTCAAGGGTCAGGTAACGGCTGGTATCGGTATCCAGTGTCAGCAAACGCGTGTCAAATTTACGAATTGTCTGAGCAATCGGAATTTTGGCATGCAGGCCCGGCTGAATATTCTCTTCGATGACTTCACCAAAACGCAGCTTCACCGCACGCTCGGTTTCATCCACTACGTATAGGCTGTTACTTGCTAGCCACGCCACGGCGGCCAAGCCACCTACGATAAGCAGGGATCGATTATTAATCATTTAGCGGCCCTCCCTGCGGATAGGGTTATTACTAGACGACGATGAGGAGCTGCTTTGGCTGCCCCGCAGCGACTCCAGCACGCGCGGATCAATCGCATCGCTGCTGCTATCGCCACTGCTATCAGTCGTTGAACTGCTGTCACTACCACTGTTACCGCGCATCTGGTCTAGCGGCAGGTACATCAGCGGAGCATTTTCGCTCACATCCAACAGCACCTTGGGCGTGCTACCAAACACTTCTTCAATTGCATCCAGATACATACGTTCACGCATGACCTCTGGCGCATTACGGTACTCAGTTAACAGCGCATTAAAACGGTTGGCTTGACCTTGCGCTTCAGCGACTACCGACTCCCGGTAACCCTGGCCCTGCTCTACAACACGCTGAGCTTGGCCTTGTGCAGCTGGGATGATCGCGTTGGCATAAGCCATACCTTCGTTGATGGTCCGCTGGCGATCTTCGCGAGCACGAATAACATCATCAAAGGCATCAATAACCGGTGCAGGTGCAGATGTTGATTCAATGTTGATGGTTTGCAGACGAATACCGGCACCATAGGCATCTAAGTATGCTTGCAGACGGCTCGCCACCGAGCTACCCAAAATCTCACGACCAGAGGTCAGGATATCAATCATATCCGTACCACCGACCACATGACGCAGTGCAGAATCCAGCGCATTCTCAATAGAGAGAGCGGGATTACGTACGTTAAGTACAAAGTCACGCGGGTTGGCGACTTGGTACTGCGCAGAGATTTCCACTTCAACGATGTTCTCGTCGCGAGTCAGCATGGACTGGGTCTGAGAGACGGAACGAACGCGTGTTACGTTTACCATGCGCACATCATCAATCAGCGGTGGATTCCACTGCAGGCCTGGCTCAACAATGCCTTGGTACTCACCAAAGCGCAGTACAACCCCACGCTCAGACTGGTCAACCAAGTAAAAGCCTGAGGCAGCCCAAATGGCAAGCGCAACAATAATCAAGAGGCCCGGCAACGCAAAGGAATTGCGAGGTTTACCGCCCCCGCTTTTACCATTACCGCCCCCGCCACTTTTCTTATTGCCGCCGCCAAGCATGCCGTTCAGCTTGTCTTGGAATTTTTTCAGCGCTTCGTCAAGATCGGGTGGCCCTTGATTGTTGCCACCTTTATTGCCGTTATTGCCACCACCATTGCTCCCACCGCGATCGCCGCCGCTGTTACCACGTCGACCACCACCACTCCAGGGGTCGTGCTGGTTGCCACCACCGGGCTCATTCCAGGCCATACTTCGTCTCCACTAAGGTGTTCACCTGCACTTTGCCTTGTGCTTATGCAAGGCCGGGTGCTTTTGATATTGTTGCTATATCAATCGTGTACCGCAACTCCACAGTCAATGACTGTGGAGTAGGTACTTGATGGGCTACCATTCGTCAGATTCGCGTAATGCTTCTGGTAAATAGGTATTGGCACGCTCACCCAGTTGAGCCATCAACTGGTTAAAGTCGCGCCTGGGCAAGCGCACATCCAACACGGAGCGCCCTTGCTCATCAAAACTCTCTTCGCGTACGGCGTTAAGCTCATGCAAGCCAGCGCGTAACTTACCCTGCTCTGGTGACAGTGTAAGCGAAAAACCAATCACGTCATTGGCAAGGCGCTCGGTCAAAGCTTCATGCAATAGATCAAGCCCTTGGCCCTGCTGAGCAGACAGCCAAACTACCTCTGGCACGCCATGGCCGTCGCGCTCAATGCGCGGGGCGCTGTCTAGCTTGTCGATTTTATTCATGACTTTGAGCACCGGCACGCTGTCAGCACCGATCTCTTTGAGCACATTATCGACTTGCTCAACGTTTAGCTCTCGATCTGGGTCAGCTGCATCGATGACATGCACCAGCAAAGTTGCCTCGGCCGCCTCTTGCAGCGTCGCCTGAAAGGCCTCCACCAGCTTATGCGGCAAATGGCGAATAAAACCAACCGTATCCGCCATAACAACGGGCCCAACGTCTTCGATTTCAAGCCGACGGAGCGTTGGATCCAGGGTAGCAAACAGTTGATCAGCCGCATAAACCTCAGCGCTGGTCAACGCGTTAAACAGCGTCGACTTACCCGCGTTGGTATAACCCACCAGCGAAACACTGTGGATCTCCGCCCGAGCCCGAGCACGCCGATTCTGCTCGCGCTGGCTGCGTACTTTATCGAGCCGTTTATGAATAGATTTAATGCGGCCGCGCAGCAGCCGTCGGTCAGTCTCTAGCTGGGTTTCGCCAGGACCGCGCAGGCCAATGCCGCCTTTTTGGCGCTCAAGGTGTGTCCAGCCGCGAATCAGGCGTGTGGACATATACTCAAGCTGGGCAAGCTCTACTTGCAGCTTACCTTCATGTGTTCGTGCCCGCTGCGCAAAAATATCGAGAATCAGACCGGTGCGATCCAAGACACGACACTTGAGTTCCTTCTCAAGGTTACGCTGCTGGGAAGGGCTTAAACTGTGGTTGAAGATCACCAGTTCCGCTTGATGAGCTGCGAGCATTGCCCGCAGCTCATCCAACTTACCTGACCCAATAAACGTACGGGAATCAGGGCGCTGTCGGCTGGCTGTGAGCAATGTCGCGGGCTCTGCGCCAGCAGAGCGCACGAGCTCCAAGAACTCACCCGGGTCTTCACGCGCCTGCTCATCATAGAAATCTACGTGAACAAGAACTGCCGTTTCACCGGCTTCTGGGCGTTCAAAAAACAATCAATACCTCGTGGACTCTCTTGCTATCCAGCAGTGTTAGAGTTCAGCATCAGATGCTGAAGGGTCTTGTGCCGGCAAACGCACATTGCGTGAAGGCACTACCGTGGAAATAGCGTGTTTATAAACCATCTGACTGACGGTATTGCGCAACAAGATGACAAACTGGTCAAACGATTCAATCTGGCCCTGCAGCTTAATGCCGTTTACCAGGAAAATAGAGACCGGAATGCGCTCCTTGCGCAAGATGTTCAGGTACGGGTCTTGAAGGGACTGCCCTTTGGACATGTTGCTCTCCCTAAAACTGTCGTTGGGGTTGGTTATCAAATGGCGTGCCCTACTGGTGCTACGCCGCAATCTTGTTGCCCGAAAGGCCCGGTGTGTCAAAAGCGCTCGCCGGCCACTCGAAAACACTTGCTTACGAAATCACTATCTTACGCTAAGCACCGCTGTCACGCACGAATTTCAGAAGCTTATCCAATGCGTCTGGCTGCTGCGAGTCTATCCAGTTAAGTGACGGCCAGCTACGCAACCAAGTGAGCTGACGCTTCGCTAGCTGCCGAGTGGCAATGACCCCTCGTGACACCAGCTCGCCCTGATCGTAAGCGCCGTCTAAATATTCCCATACTTGACGGTAGCCAACACTCTTCATCGATGGCAAGCCAAGATGAATATCATTACGCTTTCTGAGGGCGGCCACCTCATCTATCAAGCCCTCACCCAACATTGTTTCAAAACGTTGGGCAATACGTTGATGAAGTATCTTACGATCATTAGGCGCTAGCGCTATCGACAACACCCGCCACGGAAAGGTTTCAGGCTGCTGTTCGGCCCACAGCTCGCTCATGGGTCGACCGCTGGCGTAAAACACTTCCAAAGCCCGCATTAATCGCTGGGGGTCATTAGGATGAATACGCGCCGCCGAAGCCGGGTCCACTTCAGCGAGTGCGCGATGCAAGCCCGCTAAGCCTTCGGCTTGTCGCTTCACTTCAAGCTGTTCACGAATAGCGGCATCCGCAGAAGGCAGGTTCGCGACACCTTCCACTAAGCGTTTAAAGTAAAGCATTGTGCCGCCTACCAGCAGCGGCACTTTCCCAGCCGCGCTGATTTGCCGCATCTCTTGCAGGGCGTCTTCACGAAAATCTGCCGCGGAGTAAGGGTCGGCAGGGTCGCGAATATCAATAAGCCGATGGGGTGCCCGCGCAAGCTCCTCAGCGCTGGGCTTAGCGCTGCCCACATCCATTCCCCGGTAGACCATGGCGGAATCCACGCTGATGAGCTCGTGACCTAACTGCTCGTGGAGCGCTATTGCCGCGTCGGTTTTTCCAGCGGCAGTAGGCCCCATCAAAAATATCGCCCAGGGGCGTGTATCAGCCATCTGTTTACCGCACTCCGTTTATTGTCTTCATCATTACTGGCCACGTAAAAAAAGTCGGTCGAGCGCTTTCATGCTCATTTGCGTCCAAGTAGGACGACCGTGATTGCACTGATCGCTGCGCTCGGTGCGTTCCATATCGCGCAACAGGGCATTCATTTCATCGAGCGTTAAACGACGATTGGCACGCACGCTGCCATGGCACGCCATGGTAGACAGCAACTCATGAATACGCGCCTCTACCTGATGCGTACGGCCAAATCGAGCTAGCTCTTCGAGCATTTCACGCACCAGCGCTTCAGGGTCGGCCTGAGCCAGCAGAGCGGGCAGTTGGCGCACCAGCAGCGTCTCGGGGCCTGCCACATCCAACTCAACGCCTAGCTGAGCAATAGCGTCACGTTCGCTCTCTGCAGTAGCCACTTCGCTGCGACTCGCCGCTAGCGATACGGGCACTAACAGCGGCTGCGTATCGATCCCTTTAGCCGCCGCCAGTTGGTTTTTCATGCGTTCATATACGATCCGCTCATGAGCCGCATGCATATCGACCAACACCAACCCCTGGGCGTTTTGAGCCAGGATATACACGCCATGCAACTGGCCTAACGCAAAGCCCAGCGGCGGTGCCGCGGTGGCATCGTGGGCAGGTATAGCAAGCGGCGCTTCGCGCACTTCGTTAGCAGCTGGGCGCTGGCCGGGCGGGCTTGGTTGAGGCGTTAACAGCGTCTCTTCGTGATCAGGATGGAGCGCCTGGTACCCTTGCATAAACCGGCGCACGCGCTCGGCGCCGGGGTGCCGACCCGACCCTTCCGATAGCGGCATGCCCTGCTGCTGCCAACGTGGCGCGGGCGGCTCTTCCGTTGTGGCCGCTTCAGGGCCAACAGGCACCGGATGATCTTCTGGCGAGGACTGCTCCTCTTCGGAAGGCTTTGAAGCCGCCAGACAGTGGTGCAAGCTTGAATAGAGAAAGTCATGGACCATCCGGCCATCACGAAAGCGCACTTCATGCTTGGTGGGATGGACGTTAACGTCGACCACATCCGGGTCCAGCTCAAGATAGAGTACAAAAACCGGATGACGACCGTTATACAGCACGTCTCGGTAGGCCTGGCGCACCGCATGGGCCACTAAGCGGTCACGCACGACCCGGCCATTGACGAAGAAGTACTGCTGGTCAGCCTGGGAGCGGGAGTGGGTTGGAAGACCTACCCAGCCGCTTAGGCGCAGGCCGCCTGCTTCGCGCTCGATATAGCGGGCGTGTTCGATAAAGTTCTTGCCCAGCAGCGAGGCAATACGGCGCTCGCGCGCAGTGGGCGTATTGCCCGGCGGCAGCTGGTGCACCACTTTTTGATTGTGCCTCAGTACCCAGGCAATGTCGTAGCGCGACAGCGCTTGACGACGAAACGCCTCTTCCACGTGGGCAAACTCGGTCTTTTCAGTGCGCAAGAACTTGCGCCGCGCTGGCGTATTAAAAAACAGATCGCGCACAGAAACACTGGTGCCTCGGGGGTGCGGCGCGGGCGTTACCCTGGCCTCCATGCCACGGCCCTCCGCCACTACCCGCCACCCCTGGCGGGGGTCTTCGTCAGCATTAGAGACTAGCTCTAGGCGCGAGACGGAGCTGATAGATGCTAGTGCCTCGCCGCGGAAACCCAGCGAACTAACGCCTTCTAGATCCTCCAGGCTGCTGATTTTGCTGGTGGCATGGCGGGCCAGCGCCAGCGGCAAGTCCCGCTCGCCAATACCGATGCCATCGTCGCGCACTTTGATCAGCCGGGCACCGCCCTGCTCGATCTCTACTTCAATACGCTGACTGCCCGCATCAATGGCGTTCTCAATCAGCTCTTTTGTCACTGACGAGGGGCGCTCGACCACCTCGCCCGCCGCGATTTGGTTCGCTAAGCGGGGGTCGAGCACATGAATACGGCCAGACAGCGAGTTTAATTCAGTCAACCAACACCTCAGAAGCTAATCATCAAAACGATTTTTTAAGCACCCGTTTCTAGCCCAGACGCTTAAACAACGGCTTAAGAACTGGGGATACGCAGCACCTGACCCACACGGATAACATCGCCATTCAGGTCGTTCGCTTGCTTTAGCTGGCTCACCGGTACGCCGTGGCGAATCGCAATCGCCGATAGCGTATCACCGGACTGAATGCGGTACTCGTTTCCGGTAGGGCTACGCTGATTATCGCGCTGCCACGCCAGCAGGCTCGCTGGGGGCGGGTTACGCTGAAAATGATTGCGCAAGCCACTGAAAATGGCCGTTGCTAGCCCCTGCTGATGCACCGGGTCGCGCAGGCGGCGCTCTTCATCTGGGTTTGAGATAAAGCCCACTTCAATCAGTAGCGAGGGAATATCCGGCGATTTCAGCACCAT
>Ga0114908_1000837_pt1 | contig 16361 bp, 15 predicted proteins | sample MalvireepMed_s17_FD_87292 | JGI IMG/M metagenome (GOLD analysis project Ga0114908, IMG submission 87292) | Marine viral communities from the Global Malaspina Expedition - Malaspina viral metaG DeepMed_s17 | ecosystem: Environmental > Aquatic > Marine > Oceanic | place: Mediterranean Sea... | reverse complement strand
GCTCACTGACATACAGGCGGTCGCCAACAGCCAAGTAAAACACTTCATGCAGCTCAGTTAAATATTTGCCGCCAACAAGGGTGTCCTCATGCACGATTGGCGGATGTCCATTTAATGGCGGCGAGTTTGAAAGCAATAAGTCAGTATCAGACAGGGTATCAATAAAGGTTCTTTCCCCATTGGGAAGAGCCGCAACCTCAAAAAAGATAGCTCCACCACTTGTCGTGCGCAGGACAACAACCTCTGCAACAGTGGCCTCGTCTGATACTGGCAGCGTAAGCACAAATGAATCCGAGCCCGTCACCAGAATTTCGTCTTCAGAGATGTCCTCCCAACGCTTATCTGTTAGGGGGGATGGCAAAGGCTGATACCATTTTAGCCAGTTTGACGAACTATAACTACCATACTTATAATAGTCAGAGAAAAGCAATAGCCCGCTGTCTAACTCAACAAACTCCGAGTGATAGGGATAAACCGTTCGGCTAAAAACGTCCACGGCAGCTTGGTAATACCTTCCCTTGTATTGAACAATTTCGCCCTCCAGATAGCCAAACCCAAAACCTGGGATCGTTGAGGTGGCAGCCGGGCTTCTCCTATGGCCGTACCTAAGGAAGCGGTGTTGATTAAACTCCTGCGCTGGCAGCGAAAGAAGGTCCACTTCCACACGGTTAGCTTGAGCTGTCACCCAAAACCTATCCTGTACCTTCGTGCTTCCTGGGGCTGAATGGAACCCGTCTTTGGTACGGAACATCACGGCATAACTATATTTACCATGGAACCTTTCGCCAGGGAACCCCCTTATTGCCCCAATCCGCTCTTGTGGTGGGAGTACCCCCATATATCCAAGCGTCGATGTTAGCTCGCCAGTAACATTGTTTGACGAATAATACGCTTCCCCAAAGCGCACCACAGATCGCTGCCCATCAGAATTATTGGCTATGGCAGGGAGTGTTGGCGTAGTAATATCCTTTGGCAATTTAATTGAGCGCACACTGCCAGTAACCACATCGGCATCCAAGACATCTACAGCATCTGTAGGGCCGAGCTTCTGTGGGTCAGTGAAATTGTTCACGCCACCAATAAAATTGTCATACGTCGTTCGCATTAAGTCACACAGGCCCTGAAGACTACATACGAGGTAGTAGGAACTTGATCGATATTATGTCCTTGAAACTCAATTTTCCCGGCTTCAGAAGTCTTGACTCTAAAATACTTTACTAGTGCAGCAGTGTCGTCAGTAACAAAGCTCACGGTCCCAACGAGAATGTCACTCGTACCAACCCCCGCAACCGCAGTTTCCTGTAGGTCATTGTTGGCAGCCCAATCGTGAGTTCCAGCAGCAACTATATAATGGCTGAACGTGCCAGTAGTCCCGTCCATGCCCAGCTTGCCAGGCGTGACAACATTAGCACCTATCTGCAGCTCTTCCACAGCAAGGTCAGCGATCTGGGCCGTATCAACGGCCTTGTCAGCAATTGTTGCCGTCGTAACAGCTTCCGAGCCCGGCGTCTGATCTAACTTGGCGGTCGTAACGGCCCCGTCATCCAGTTCGGCAGTCTTCACGGCGTCAGCCTTTATTTCGGCAGTATCAACAGCGTCTGTGCCTATCTCGCCTGCAGTGATCGTCCCAACCTTAAGCACCCCGGATTCAACAACGATAGTAGCAGCATCAGGCTCACCAATCTTGTTCAAGTCATCATAGAGTTCCTGCAAGTGGCCGTCAACGTTCTTACCGCCTGTGGTGGGAGTGCCGGTGCCGATCCGCTTCTTCTCCCGTGCCGCAGTAGTTGATGGTATGTCAGAGGAGTTGATACGCTTAACGCTGCGCGTACCGCCCGTGCTCGTTTCAACGGGGAACCGCGAATCGGATCCGTCAGTGTCCCAGTTAACGTCTTCGACTCCCAGGAGCCGCTTGATGATTGTTGTGATGGCCATATTAGAAAAAGCTCCCTTTTATGCTCCGTTTGCGTGAAGTGGTGTAGTTGGTGACCGATCCCTTGCGCTCTGCGCCAAGGCGTTCCTCAAAGCGCGCCCTAAACAGGACAGAGCGCTTTAAGTCCTGCTGCTCATCGTCAGTCTCATAACAGCGAGAGGCCGCGTAGGCAACAAGGGCATCCGTATCGTCAATCTGCAACCGGCCCGGCTGCGGATCAGCTATGTAAAACATGAGCGCAGAGTCTGCATCTGAGATCGAGGTGACCAGCCCCTCTTCCTGGTTGCAGTAGACGGGGCTCTCGTCATCCTTGATGTCTACGATGGCACCCGCCTCAGAGGCGAACTGGCCCCCATCTATATTGACAATGCTCCCACTGTCACCAAAGCAGTAGAGGACAAACGCCTGCCTTTTCGAGGCAGAGGCATCGGGAAGTAGGAAAAACGGCTTGCCGCCGAGGACCGCAAACTTGTTCACCAGGTCAAGAGCTGACCTGTCGCCATGATTGGAATCAACCAGATCAAAATTCAGGCTATCCCCCGAATCAGTCTTCGCCCACCCCGGCCAAGTATAGGTATGCTCAATGGCAGGGGTCACGATGTCGATGCGGATAAGGTCGCTTGCAGTGTTCAAGGCCCATATCTTATTCGCGGTATAGTGCAGGGGAGTCGTGGCAAGCAGGGTCGTGATCGCCGTTGCAGTCAGGGTGTCAGTGCTTGGAACGTAGGTCGAGAGTGTGCCGTTGACGTTGATGTACAATAGATCGTCACTGACACGGCAGATACCATACATATCCTGTGCCGCTTGGAACGCTGTCCAAGTCAGGCCGTGGGCAAAGGAGTCGTTGCCATTGACGGTTCCATTGGCAACATTGACGGTGAAGTCGTCAGATGAAGCCCGCAAAACCGAGTCACCACCGATCTTGGCAAAGGCCAATTCACCCGTCGTAGATTCCTTGACGTAACCGCCACCGTCTGCACCCATGACAACATAAACCGAATCCCCAGCCGCCACGCCTTGATAGAACTTCTTGCTGGTATCTGCAAGAAACCCCTTCCAATTATAGACGCCATCATCCGCTATGTTCAACTTGGTGCCATCAGTGAAACGCGCACGGATATTTCCACCCACCAAGGGGGTGGCACCCAAGCCACTCTTGCCAGTGACGAGGAAGCGGCCACTGCGGGAAACGACCAGACGGTCATAGCCGGGATCGAGAATGTCAGGGGGTTCTATCTTGGCATCGTCAGTATCCCATATAAAGGTCTGTCGAGGAACATCAGCCTGAAGCGGTTCTGCAATAAAGATGGTGGCATGGTTGTTGTTGGCAGAGTCAGTAATAATGTCTCCGTTACCACCAGTACCCTCGTCAAGGTGGAATATTCCCTTAACGCCTCGATGCGTGGGGGAGCCGTACACTCCGTTACCATCGTTGTATAAAGCCGTAACCTCGTCATCAGTCAGGGCCACATTGAAGATCATCACCTCGTCAATGTTTCCGTACCACGGGTATCCGCCCCTGCCTCCACCGATCCTCAAGGTTTCTGACGTTGTGAACCCTGTTGCTGCACAAGACACTTCAGTCTTAATGTTGTCAATCCATATACTCATCTTATCTGTCGATGAATCAAACCTACCGGCAACATGGACCCACTTAGTTTCAAGGGAAGCAACGAGACTGTAATCCCATGACGAACCTCCAGCGATACCATCGAACTGATTAGCACCAAACATAATATATTCTGAAGTGTTAGCAGCACAGATGGTCTGAGTACCATCGGCTGCACTCATAAACCAAAAGAAGTAATTGCCCGCACCCCATCTCAAGTTCCAGCCCTGACTTGCAGACCCACCAGACCCATTGTGGGATTGAAAAAGATCAAACTCCTTACCCTCCCCAGTACCCGTTTCATTTAGCGCGTCATCGTCGGGAAGGCACCAGAGGCTGAACGAGAAGCTGCCGTTGTCTGGAAAATCACTGACGTTAAAAGTGTTATCGGCATTTATATAGGCTTGTGCGCCAGTGGTGGCGGCACCTTCGATAGGGGCGGTGAGGCCAAATTTAAGAGCCACAGCAGTGCCTGACGGGGTGCTTTCGTGCCAATCTTGAATCATGGTTGCATACGGAGTCTTAAAATCATCAAGACCACTATCTGCCGCATATTTTGGCGCAGGGGAGGAAACTTGAGAAATAGCAGTCCCACCAGACTTATCCCTATACGTTGCGTTATCGCCGTCTGCAAACTGATCTGGGGAGGAAGCGGTTAATGTTACCTTATCCGTAGAAAAGATAACATAAGCACGACCAAACCCCTCAGATTCCTCGCTATATCCATCATAGACATCCATGCCAGAGGCAGAAACATCCCCAGATTGTATACTTGTTCGACCTTGGGGATCAGCAAAGGCCCAAAGTTCTCTCAATTCACGGTCAAAGACAAATAGTTGTGACGAAGTGTAAATATAAAGAAGGTCACCCACGGATCGCATAATAGGGTTGTAGCGCAAGTCTATGCCTGTTTTGTGGGCGGCAGCATATGTGCCTCCACCGGCGGGGTATAATCCCGCAAGCTGGAGTTGATGCTCTTTGGCTGCCTCAGAATCTGTCAAGATATGCTTATAATCCCCGAGCAAGGCCTCTTGCAGCCCAGTGTGCTCTGTAGGGCCAGTGTCAATCGTTGGGGAAGGCCGTGGCCAGAAGCGGAACTGGTGGCGGCCGTCAAGATCCTGGTACCAGTATTGCGGATTGCCCGTTTGCTCACGCCAATCAACGCCACCCCTGGTGGACATCCAGTTTGACCTGGCGTCACGGGTGCTGCCCTCGCCTGCAATGTCTTGCAGCTCAGACGTAGAAAGCGGCTCTATCAGGCGGCCGTCTGCTGTCTCTATACGGGTGATCTCGTAGCAGTCCTCTGGCGCGGTGTAGCTTTCGATGCTCTCGCGCAGCTGGATAGGTGACTGTTCCCGCAGAACACGGGAGCGCCGACAATACTGCAGCTGCCCCTCGTCAATGAAAGCATCGAGGAGATCATCGTCCCAGTAATCGCCGTCAAGGTCACGGGTGATCTCTTCCCTGACACGGTCGCGGATATGAGAGAATGCACTAATCGCCATGACGTTTCCTGCAATGTCGAAGGTGAACGGAGAATTTCTTGAACGATGACTTCGGCACCTCGCAATACGGACACAAGGCTACGTTATGCCTGGGCTCTTCATGCGGCTGCTCCTGTGCAGCCTTATCGCGCAGCCACTGGGCCTGTCGGTAACGCTTCTGCCGTCGCTCTTTGATGAAGTCGTGTTCTTGCATGAAAAATCGAAGCCAGTGGGCAGGCCCTGGTCAAGCCTATAATTATTAGATGTACTTTAACCAGAAATCCAGCCCACCGGCTTCAACTCCCTTTTGGTACTATGCCGTACCATCACCCCACATTAAACAGTACCGTCGCCTTCGCGATAGCCACTGGTAACAGCGTTCCCAACGTCGCGCCAGTTGACCTCAATCACTAACTTGCCAGCGTCAAAATTGCCAACAGTAATTAGGTCAAGATCATTAACAACAGAGGAATAGAGGCTTGCCACACCGCCCGCAGCAGAATTGATGTTATACGCTCCACCAGTACCTGCGTCTAGGGTAGTAATGACCGCAGACAAGTCTGCCCCATTAGAGAACTTGAAGTTAGTTCCCTCTTCCAACGTGGTGTGAATCCACCAGCTACCAGTACACAGAGCAGCCCCTGCAGGTAACTCAAAGATGTTATTCGTACCCGCGACCCATGTGTTTTTTGAAAAATCGATCATCAGCAACCGGGACTCAATGCCCCGGCTCACAGCAGTGCTGCTGATGATCTCGATTGGTGTGTTAGTTAAGTCTGCAGCCATGATGATTTCTCCTGTTTATGGCTTTAATTGTTATTCGCACTCAAAGAGCATGGTAACGGTTTTCTCGGTACCATCAAGGGCATCATTCTTGATGCCAAAGATTTCCAGATCAACTTGAGTTACACCAGCCTCCGAGAAAGCAGTTGTTGCATATACGTTCATTCCCTCTTCGGCCTCTGTATCCCCAGCTCCCCAAGCTGTAAAGCCAAGAAGCCCGAGGATTTTTGAAGCCTCAAGGTCCGTGGCTTTAACAGTAGCTGTTGCATTGGAAGCGAAGGTAATGGCTGCGGTAACAAGACGGGGAACCGTCTTGCTGCCAACAACCCTCACTCGTTGGATTGTTCCGATAGCCATATCAGTACCCCCTTACGCTGACGGGATCGACGGTGCAGCAGAGATGATCTGTGCCACGCCAAGATCCTGGTCAATGTTAACCGCGCCAGTATCCAAAGGATTAGCGTCAGGGTCCAGCGGCATGGTGATCTTCTCCGCGCCACGCACTTCCCAGCCATTCGTCCCTTGCTCGCGAGCGTAATCGTCGTCGTCAGCGGCAAATGACAGGGTATTAGCCCAGCACATCATCAACGCATCAGAACCAATCAGCAGTGCGCGAGCACAACGATTAGAGCCCTTGTCGAATGTACGGATCCTGTGCGTTCTGCGCACAATCACGTTGTTGTACATGCCGATCCAGCCTTCCGCAAAGTCATCACCCAGGCCCGCTTCAAGGCGGGAAAGATGCTGATTCTGCCAGTCGGGATCCTGTCTGAGCTGGATAGCCTGCTCAGGACTCACCCACAGGGTATACTTCTCATGGTCATCACGACCAGCCTGGCCCACAGAGTTCAGACGGTAGCCGCTTGTCGGCTTCGCTTGGACAGCAGCAACGATATGCTCGATGCCGAGTAGGTTGAACTTGTCGGTCTGGGCCACCAGGGTATGCAGGCCGTCAGCGTCTGACTGTGCTTCTGTGCAGCTCTTGGCACCAGACGTACCGTCCATGCGAAAGCAGCGGTTCGGGCCATTAACGCGAGGCACATCAGTGTTAATATCGTCAGTGTCTGTTACGCTCTGGCCTGAGAGCTTGCGGAACACTTCGTCGTTGTTGTACTGCATGAACAGGTTGGTGATCTGCAGCTTGTGCTCGTTCATCACGTTCAAGATAGTACGCTGGTCACTCATGCGACCCTTCTTGCGAAGTGCGAAATTAACTTCGTCGATCTTAACGTCAAACACTGCCTCGGTGACCTTGGACTCGTTGCCCTTGATCGCAGCGTCTTGACCCAGGATAGGATTGATGTCGATATACGGTGTCAAGTGAAACCGCTTTGTGTCACCGGCCTTTTGTGAAAGCTCAGTGTCAACAATTATCGGTGCCCCCGATCCTTCTCCGCCCATCATCGTACCGACAACAGAGTTAAGAACAGAATCACGGAACAGTTTAGGATCATGCCGCGTTGGTGTTGCTGCATGGCCTGTACTTCTTGTAAATTCAGCCATTGTTTTGCGCCTTTATTTTCTCCCTCTTTTCGACTTCCGCTTTTTCTCGGCTTCGCTGAACAGGTATTGATTCATACCTTGTGTTGATCGCGGAGCTTCGCCAGGCGGAGGCGGTGCAGAGGGAATGTCTCCAGTGTTTCCTTGGGATCTTGATGGAGGCGGTGGCGGTGGCCCATCTTCTGAGGCCATCGTCTGGTAGTAACTGTCAGGATCCTTCATGTAATCATCAAATGCGTGAAACTGCTTGGCCATATTGTAGAGTACCTGGGGCGTCTGCCCCTTCTCCTCCCAAACGGCCCGCAGATTAGCATTCTGCGCCATGTGATCGACAAAAACATCGTTCACATACGACTCGTAGTCTGGCGTATCTGACATGAAGGCCTTCTCGTTCTCGCCCCACATATCCCTGCGAGTTTGATCGGCAACAATTGTTCGGATGTGCTCATCAGTTGGAAGTGACCCGTGGAATGCCTCCAACAAGGCTGAAATAACCTCCTTCTGCGCGGCGACCGGATCATCATAGTAGGTTTCAGCATCAAGTATCCCACTGACTCGCTCCTTGATACCATCAAGGTGCGCAGCCTGCTGCTTCTGCTGCTCATCCGCAGCCTGTGACCGAAAGGCCTCAAGCTCACGATTAGCTGCAGCGAGCTGCTGGGATTGTTCATGCCCCCAGTTCTGCGTATCCTTCAGTCGTTGTTCAATATCAACATCAGGCTCTTCTTGGGACTCTTTTGAGGCCTTGCCTTTCGGCGCTTCCTCCTCTTCTGTTCCCAGCACAGATGCAGTAGTGACACGCGGAGATTCCTCGTCTTCCAATTCAAGCACAGCTTCTTCAGCCATTGCCTCTCTCCTTTTATACGGGCCTTCTCTGGCCCCTTAGCCTCGCTTCACAGGAGTGCTCCCTACATGGGGGGCGCTGCTTGACCAGGCGTTCCACCTCCAGCGGCCGCAGCGTAAAACTCGCTGAGTGCCTGGAGGATCGGTTCCTTGTTAGGTAAGTCGAGATTTTCAACGATGAGTGGGCCCGCTACTTGCGGCGGCAATACGCCAGCCTTGACCACTTCCACGATCATGGCCAGCTGGTGCTCGCGAATGCTCGTAAACGGTGTCACTCGTTTGAAAATAACGTCAAACCTGAGAATGTCCTTGATTGACTTTTGCCTTGGTGTGCCTTCGCCAAGAAAATTGCCAAATTCATCTATCATCGCAGTCTGCTGCATATCATTAAACTGGCGGAACTCCGTCTGCCCGTCAGTCCCAAGGATGCGCGCCTGCGTTTCTTCACTGTAAAATTGTCCGATAAGCGAGATCATCACTTCGGAGATGCGCTGGTTGGTCAGGCCAAAGTGATCCATGATGGATGTCTGCATGGCTGTGCCCTGGGCTGAACGCGCACTCTCCTGCAAGGCACTGCGGGCATTGGTGCTGCCAAAGCCAAGCAGTGAGTCATTGACCCCGGTCACCCGCTGGATCATCTGGATGTAGAGCTGTATCATGTCACGCAGATGCACAAGCTCAGATGCCTGCTTCTCTATCGTGATGCGCTTGTCACGCAGCGCCCCGTCGTTCACCCGGATGGCGCTGTCGGGCTGGGCCAGCTGGTGGCGCAGCTCGTCAATGTTGTCAATGGACCCCTCCTCAAAGATCGCCGTGTAGCTGGAGAGGGTGTGCAGGTATTTGCTGTTAACCTTGTTAAGCAGCTCCTGTAGAGAAATGATGAAGGCGATAACTCCCATCGGGTTACCGTGCCGGTCGCGGAAGGCCACGAATGGGATAAAGGGATAAATGTCCTTGTTGTCAAATGGTGACAGGTTCTTGCCGTCCTCGCTTCCCTCAAGGAAGATGGGCCCAGCATAGACGACGCGGTGGATGTCGCCATCGTCTTCCCTGTACCAGTGTTCAGTGATGCGGATGCGTCGGCCGTTGTTGGCCAGGGTGATCATGGGCTTGTTGGCCAGGGCCGACTGCACATCCTTCTCTTGACTATCGAAGTCGTCCTGGTGCGGGCCGTAGTCATCTGTGTCCAGCTCCTCCAGCTCGCTCTTCTTGTTTGGCCACTGCTTCATGGCCATCTCGCGGTCCATCCAGTATTGTCGCGCCTGGAAGGCAGCGTCCTCCATGACGGGCCCCACGGAATACGGATCCCATAGGATCTCCTGCCATGGACGGCGGCGTACCCACACCTTCTTGTCCTTGACCCCAACGTGCATCCAGCCAACACCACCCTTCAACCCGTCCATGAAGGCAAGGTTGCGGTGGAAGCGGAAGCGGCTCTCGTCTTCAACTTGCCGCAGTAAGGCAGTGAAGTCACCAGCCTGGTCCTCGTCACCCTGGGCGCGGCCTACCATGATCATGTCGGCAGCTGACTCAATCTGAATCGCAGCGATCATGTCAATCTGTGCACGGCACATGTTGATGACAGTGGGATGCTGGCCACGATCCTCCAGCACCAACAGGTCGTCTGCTGACCACTGGACGCCATCGTAGAACTCGTAGTTCCGCGTATTGCCATTGCGCCACGGCCGCTGATACTCCACGGCCTGCTGCGTCATTGACTCAAAACGATGCTCAGGATTCCTTGGCACTAACGATTCCCCTGTCTGTTAGCCGATCACATACGCTCTTGACGTATTCGTGAGTAACAAAATGATCCCGCAGGCCGTTGAAATAATCCTCGGCGTAGCGGCAAAAGTGATTGATGTACTGCAGAAAGCCGTCAGCGCTCTTCTCGCCCTGGGCCCGGTGACGCCACATCTCCGTTTCCTTTTGCGCGAGTATAAGCTGATTCTCCTGGCGGATGATCAAGGCGCGCATCGCACCGATCTCCTTACGCAAGTCAGGAACATCAGGTAAACGCGACAAGGCCTTGTGCAGCTCCACCGTCTGGTGATCTACGCGCTCGTCACTTACCTTGGCCTGAGTAATCTTGCGCTTGAATAATTCCGAGCGCTCACGCTCAGGCAAGCTATCAAGGTATTCGGCGGGGTTATCAAGAACCCGATCCACCAAAGCCGTTGTAACAGCATTGTTTAGCTTCTTCAGTAAATCTTTTTCCGTCGCCATAGCCGCCGTCAGGGTATAAAGGTTATTAAAAAATAGAGCGGGAAAAACTTTTTTCCAGTCGCAACTGTACATTTTTTGCATAAAGTGTACATTTTTTGTATGAAGACTATCATTCATGTCAATCAACATGTGATAAAGGCCAACAGGAAGAACGGCACCAACAAGCCCGTCCTGACCGTCAAGACCTACAAAAGCAACCATTACGCGCATGAGGTCACCATCCATGGCCCGGCCAAGGTCATCTATCGACCAGACAAGCCGCTACCCTGTGGAGCCCAGGTCTGGATCGAGACAGAGGCCGAGGTTGACCGTGGCTGTATGTTGAAGGCCAAGAGCATCTGCTGCAATGGCAAATGCCATACTGAGGATGGTTGATGGAAAGGGTTGGGCCTGAGGTGACTGTCGAGAAGGTACTCGACAAGCTCGCCTTCTATATTGATCGCTGGCAGCGGTACCCACTGGCGTTTGTCATTGAGGCGTGTCAGGGCTGGAAACACGGTTACCCCACCCACCAGCAGGCTGAAGTGCTGATGGCCGTGCCCAATAACAGGTACATTGCCATCAAATCCGGCCATGGCGTAGGCAAGACGCGGCTGGAGGCCTGGCTGCACTTCTGGCACCTGGTCTGCAACAAGATCCCAGGGATCCCCCTCAAGTGCCTCTGCACGGGCCCGACTAAGAACACCGTAGAGAATGTGCTGTGGGAAGAGATCAAGCTGGTGAAGGGCCACATGATGCCCTTCCTCGCAGACTCCTTTGTCATCACTGAAGAGGAATGCCGCTATGCCCACGGGGAGAACCCCTGGTTCTCTTGCCAGCGCACCGCGTCAAAGGATAATCCCGATGCTATGCAGGGATTCCATGGTACACCCCTTATTGTCTGCGAGGAGCCCAGCGGTATGCCAGACGTGATCTTTGAGGTTCTCTCAGGCGTCATGTCAGACGAAGATGCCAGGGCAATCATGTTCGGTAACCCCACGCGCCCCTCGGGATTTTTCTACAGAGCCTTTATGCAGAAATCCTCAGTCTGGAAAGGATTCCAGTTTAACTGCAGAGATTGCCTGACAAGCACAACGTATACCTACGACTACTACGATCCAGCTGGCATCAAGCATGAAATAGAAGTGCGCGGCCGTGTCACACCAGAGTCTATCGCAGAGAAAGAGGAAACTTTCGGGGCAGACAGCAACGTCGTCAGGGTTCGTGTCAATGGCGACTTCCCCATAGAAGCCAAGGACCAGCTCATCCCCACTGCCCATATCACCAGGTGCTTTGACCGTGAGCTGCCAGAACAGCAGCCAGGGGCCGTAGCCATCATGGGCATAGACGTTGCAGATGAAGGCGCAGACTTCAGTGCCATGGCTCTGCGGATGGGCAATGTCGTCGTGGCCGTGGACAGGTGGCGTAGGTCAATCCCTGACACTAACGAGTTCATTATCAGCAAATACCATGAGTTCATTGATGCAGGCATCCCCATCACTAAGATTAACATTGAGAAGAATGGTGTGGGAGCCGGAGTGTTCAAGACTGTCAGGGACAGGCTGATGGAGTCGCCTGTTGTCGTACAGGCTATTGTCCCTCACGAAAAGCCCTGGGCAGATGGCGGTGTCAAGTGTAAGCGCATGAGAGACTGGCTGTGGTGGCAAGCAAGACTCTTCTTCTCTCACAAGGCTCCTATCTTTGCTGACAATGGCAGCCTCTTCCAACAGCTGGCTAAAGAATTAGCCGTGCCTAAATATGATGACTCTGAAGGGCCACTGGCTGTTGAGACTAAGAAAAGTATCCGTAATCGCGGTGAGTCTTCCCCTGACATAGCCGATGCCCTTATCTTCACGTTCTATGGCTCTGATCGCATAGCAATAGCTAAAGAGAAGAAAGTAGAATTGGATTATTACCGCAAACTGCGCAGCAAAGAAAGAAAAAAAACACCAAGAAGCTGGGTTGGTGTATAACCCCCCTACAAACAACAACATCTGTAACATCAACAGCAATTAAAGAAATAAATAAATAAAGTATTTCCCAGATATTGCTTGACTTTTACCTGTTTTCCCTGTATCCCTAGGGATAATTACCGTTAGCCCGCTCCCTTGACTCCCACTTAATGGGGCTGCTACTCCCAATCTTGATTAAAGATGTAGTTGTTTGTCGTTGATGTTCGTCTAATGGTCCACTCACCGCAGAACAACATCAACACCCTCAACATCAATATCAAGACAATCACTGCTTCTACCCCAACACCCCTTCACAACACCCCTTATTATCCACAGAAAGGCCCCCCTGAGGCCCTTTGACCCCTAAGCTGGGTGAAAATACGGGCTGCGGTTTTTTGTGGGTAGGCATGTAATATAAGTTGGCGACGAAGGCGTCCAGCCCCCTAGTGCCTACGGTACGTTTGGCCCCACTTTCTTAGCGTCGCATAATAAAACTAATGCATAGAATCACACACACTACCTTTAACTTTGCCCCTGTCGCAGCTGGCTATGCTGGGGTTCCGGGGGTCCGAGACTACTGGACCCTGCTGCACTAGCTGAAAAGCTCAGCGCCGGTCTGGCCCTGCTGCTGCCCCTCTCCGTAGGAGACTGGGAGGAAACGACGTGGCCCCTACTACGTAGGGGTGAGCCGTGCCTTCCAGCCAGATCCGAAGCCTCATCCAGCCGACCGGCGCTTAACGGAACGGCTGCAGCGTTGGCGTGGTTGGCTGGCGCTGGCCTGCGAAGCTGTAGCCTTGCCCCGTTCACCTCAGCCACCTTCACCAGCTGCTGCCTGATCCTCTACACGCGCACGGGGTGGAGGCCGGGCCGGGACCTTGACGCCAAGGCTCTGGAGTTTGTGACGGGCGCGCTTCACGACCAGTTCAGGCGTGACGTTGTCGGCGTCTGCTGCAGCGTGTACGACAACGGCCAGCAGAGCCAGCAGCTGCAGGCGTGGGTAGTGCGTGTCGATCAGGGTGATCCCGTGCGCCTCAAGCAGCTGTCCGAGGTCACGGCGGCGCTGGTGAGCTGCAGAGCGTTTACGGCCGGGAGCGGGTGCCCGATCAGGTGCGTCCTTCATTGCAGAGCTTCCTATAGATTTGCGCTTGCAACGGGCAAGGCGCTGCGGTACAGTATGATTGTCTGCGGCAGGCGATGCTGCAGAGAGTAAACAACTCTAACGCCTAATGAGGAGGTGCGCAATGAGTGATCGTTGCAGAGTGTCCAACATCAGACTGTTGGAGAACAAGTTCACGGGCTTGAATGAGGGGTGCGACTACCTCACGAAGGAATACCCGGCTGATGCCGTCTCGACCCTCTCGACATTTTCAACGGGGACTCTGGTCCCGCGCTGGCTCGGTGCTGGCTGGGCAGATTTCGGCCACTATGAAGGCGAGTACGTCAGCCTCAACAGCCAAGGCATACGCTGGAAGAGTAACGAGGATGAGGTTATGCGCGCCATAACTGAGCTGCGCGCAGAGATGGCCTTTCACCGTGATGAGATCCTTGAGCAGTACGAATGCTTCCAGTACCCGAACAAGCCCTGCGCCAAGTGCTACGGCTTCAACGTAGGCTGCGGCAAGTGCACCACTCCAACCCGCTGCGACATTGCGGCAGAGTATCTTCGCGAACAGCGGGACCGCAACCCGCACGAAGCTCAGCGCTGGCTCGTCTTCATGTCACCCAATGCAATACGCTTCTGGGCCATGGCACCCGAGACGGTCCTGTACTGGTTGACCCCTGATGTACTTGACCCTGAATAGCAGCCCGGCCTCCACCCTTAGCGGCTGAACAATGGGAGTAGATACAGCCGCATCCTTTAACCCACAAACAACCCAAGGTGATCCAATGAAAGAAACCATCAACATTGCACCCAGCTGGAGCGGCATCACGCCGTTGCTGGTGCATATCGCCTCTCATGGTGAGACGCACGAAGGGCGCAAGGCCGCACTGGCCGAGATCATGCGCATGGCCGAGATCGTGGACAACCTGCAGCATGTACCCGACGAGCGCTTGCCCTGTAACATGCCCGACGATACCGCTCCACCTCGTGAGTCGGAGATCGCCATGTCCTTGGCTACGGACCACGTCAGGGACGAGGAACGCGAGGCCGAAGACTCGGCCGATATGCCCCTGATCATTCCTACGTCAGAGGCGCGGCGGCTTGATGAGATAGACGGCGTACTTGGCTGAGGTGCTGTTCATTATGATGGCGCTGTATTTGATGCTATACGCAACAGGCTGCGCAACGCGCAGTGGCAACGATGACACAACCCCACCAGCCTAACAAACAACCCGCGCAGCTGGTCAGCAATGGCCAGCTGCGCATACTTAATGAGGGAGTGCAATGAGTATCCTGAAGAAGTTGTTGGCCCCGGTACTCGACCAGCTGAAGCTCGCTGAAGAGGAACGTGATCACCACTACTCTGCCGTGCAGAACAAGCTCGACAGAAACACCGACATTAGCGCCGGGTTCACCGACCGTGTACTGGCCAAGCTGGCCAAGGTCGAGGACGACTGTCAGGCGTGGAAAGCTGGCGAACTGGTCGTGGACGTTGCGGCCGTCAGCGAGAAGTTCACCCTGATCAGCAGCAAGCTCGACACGCTGCACGAAAAGCTCGGCGGCATAGGCGATGACGTTGACAGGATCGACCTGTCGGACATTGACTTCTCGAGCATCGAGAGCGCGGTTGAGAGCGCGGTTGAGTCTGGCTGTGAGATCGACACGTCTGATCTGGACTATGGCATTGAGCAAGCCCGAGATGAGGCCCGTGATGCCTCCAGCATCGCATCCGAGAACCGGACCAGTCTGGAAGAGCTGCTGACGCTCTTTAAAGCAGGGCTTGAGGTCCACGATCCCGAGGAAGAGGAAGAGGAAGAGGCTGAGGCGACCTCGCCAGAGCATGACGCGCTGCAGCATTTTGCGGCCGATGAGCACCCGGTTGCAACGCTGCATATCGTCGGACCCCGGCTGTTGATCGTCGGGCCTGATGGCTCCTCAGGCGATAGCGGCAACGCGCTGCTGGGCGAGCACTACCTGCCCGACACTACGGCCGAGCTGATCAAGGCTTTCGTCGTTAAGACGCTGGCCCCGGTTTGTGATGAGCTGGCAGCTGATCGTCCGTGGATGGCAGCTTACAACAGCGCTACGCGCTCCTGATCCCCAACCCGCGCAGCTGGTCGTTTGACCAGATCAACGGCCAGCTGCGCACCTTAGGAGGTCCCCAATGGGATACGCTTACATACTCGACCACTGCGGCGGCTGCGGCATGGTCTTCACGTACAACCCTGCAAAGGTCCCGAGCTTGAATAACGTGGCCTTCTGCCACTCCTGCGTGACAAGGGCCAATGAGCAGCGCAAGGCCGCAGGCTTAGCGCCGCACCCGATCCACCCCGAAGCCTACGAAGCCTGCACCGAAGAGGAGCTGGGAACATGAGCATGATCACGATTGAGCAAGGCCAGTTCGGGAGTGACTACGTTGTCGCTCAGGTCGGCGGCGGCGAGACGCTGCTGGTAACGACCGACTACGACTATCCCGGTCTGGCGTCCACATTCGGCTGGGTGCCGTGCGACTGCGGCGAAACAGACGGGACCGTGGACTGTCCGCACCGCACCGCCTCAGAGATGATCAGCGAGGCCGCTGAGTATCTCGACAACCACGTAGGCGACGAGGTCGAGGATCCCGGCTACTTCTCCGCTGTCGTTGTGGTCCCCAGCAACCCTGAAGAGGTAGGCCAGCTGACGACAGTGGCCGCACCTGATAAGGGCCGTCCCGAGGCCGGGAAAGTCTACCGCCTGATCGGCGGCAGCGAGTCGGCATCAATCGCAAACGGTAACACTTGGTCGGAGTCGGAGATCGACCAAGACAACCCCCCTGATCGCCAAGACACTCTTGGCAACTGTTAACCCCAACGTGCAGCTGGTCGGCAACGGCCAGCTGCACACACTTAATGAGGAAGTGCTATGACAGACGAGAAAGCAGCAACAAACGGCTACCGGGTCGAAGTGCAAG
>Ga0114908_1000829_pt1 | contig 16456 bp, 24 predicted proteins | sample MalvireepMed_s17_FD_87292 | JGI IMG/M metagenome (GOLD analysis project Ga0114908, IMG submission 87292) | Marine viral communities from the Global Malaspina Expedition - Malaspina viral metaG DeepMed_s17 | ecosystem: Environmental > Aquatic > Marine > Oceanic | place: Mediterranean Sea... | reverse complement strand
TGAGTTCGTCCAGTCTTCGATAGCCCACCACTTCCTGAAAACTTCTCGCACCCATGCTGCGTTGCTGGACATGCGCATAGCGGTTCCTGAAAGCGTAGTACGATTTAAAGTTTAACGCTTCGGGGCTCAGGCACTCGCACTGGCTAAATAAATCCAGCGGCGACTTGGTTACCGGGGAGCCTGTCAGGATGCGTCGATACTTTGCAAGTCGAGAAACCTTTAACACGTTTTTTGTTCGCAGCGCGGTGCGATTTTTAATTGTCGTGCTCTCGTCTACAATTAACAAATTGTCCGGGTTTTCCTTTAAGTACAACAAAGCGGTTCGCGCACCTTTGACGGTGGACATCGCTTCAATGTTCATTATTAAAATGTGCAGCGTGTCCGGCTCGCGGTTCTTCCGGTACACAACATGACGCATTTCGTCCTTGAATTTTTCAGTCAGGTTGGGTTGCCATCGAACCAACCGTTGCTTGATGCTGTCCGGCAAATGCGTAGGCAATTCCTGCACGGCCCAGTTGTCGTAGACACCTTTCGGCGCAAAGATTAAGACCGTGTCTATTTTCTTTTCTTGGTACAATTTGCCCATGTGGTCAATGACCAGTTTTGACTTGCCTGTACCCATTTCCCAGAAAACGCCCAAGTATTCCCGATCCCACAAGTCACGGAGCCCCGTCTTTTGGTGTTCGTAAGGCTTTGTTTTCGGAGTGTATTTCAAACTTTATTACTCTGGTTGACTTAACAGATGATATAGGAGAATATACATTTCGTCTAGGGGCTAACGACCCCTCAACCACGAACCACGGCATAGGAGAGCTGATATATGCAAGATGATATTTTTGACATCATGGAAGCCGATTCCGGTACTTCCTCCGATTTTGATAACGTCCCACAGGAAGGCCTTCGTTCCATTGCAGAGATTGCTCGCGCTGCGCAAGAGAAAGAAAAACGTATTGCGCAACTCGAAAGAGATCTAAAAGAAGCCAAGGTCGAACACCTCAAACTAACCGACGAAGAACTGCCTGCCATGTTGCAGGAACTTGGGCTCAATGCTTTTGAACTGGATGACGGCAGTAAGATAAATGTGCGACCTCAATACGGCGCACACATTAATTTAGACAACCGTGAAAAGGCATTTGAATGGCTTCGTGTCAACGGACACGACGGCATTATCAAAAACTCAATCAGTTGCAGTTTTGGTAAAGGCGAGGACGAGGAAGCTGAGATTTTTTCTACACTGGTAAAAGATTCTGGTCTTACCCCAAGTCAAAAAACCGAAGTCCATTCTTCCACCCTGAAAGCGTGGGTTAAGGAGCGGGTGGAAAACGGCGAAGAATTTCCGATGGAACTTTTTGGGGCCTACATAGGCCAACGCGCACACATACGGAGGGCGAAATAATGGCAAAGCAACAGGTAGCTGCAAAGAAGCAGAGCAAGATGGTGCCTTTTGACACCAGTATTCTGGAAGAGGACGCCGGTCTCGGCAACGAAGGCGTAAGTCAGGAAGATTTAGCCCTTCCTTTTCTGAAGATTTTGAACAAGCCGGATAAAGAGTTGGACGCCAAAATGGGCGATATCATTAACACGGTGACAAACGAAGTGTACGACGGCGAGAAAGGTATCCGTGTCGTACCCTGCGTCTACCAGCGCCGATTCCTCCACTGGCTTCCACGCGGAAACGGCACAAGTGCGCCCCTCAAAATTTATGCCCCGTCCGAGGAGCGCCCGAAAACAGAGCGCTCTGCCGATAATGTCGATTTGGTAGTGGACGGCGAAGGCGACTACTTGCAGGAAACGGCACAGCAGTTTGTGCTGGTCGAACAGGAAGACGGTCACTGGACAGAATGCCTGATTGCCATGAAGTCCACCCAGCTTAAAAAATCGCGCAAGTGGAACTCCATGATCCAAAGCCGCGTGATGACCGGTAAAAACGGAGACTTCAACCCTCCCCGTTTTGCCTATGTTTACCACCTGAAGACAATCGACGAGTCGAATCGGAAGGGTGAATGGCAGGGCTGGGAAATCTCTCTCGACTCAGAAGTGCAGAACATGGACACGTATACCCAAGCCAAGCGCTTTGCGGAGTCCATTAACCGCGGTGATGTGGAAGTCAAGCATTCTGCGGATGAAGTGCAGGACGAAAACGTACCGTTCTAAAAAACCGAACGGGTGGCACTTCGGTGTCACCCGATTTTGAGACGTTTTTATGTCCTATGCAGAAAAGTTTGCGGCCATCTTTGATGGCCTTCAAGAGGCTTACGGCACCTACCGGGTTGACCGTAAAAACGCAAACGGCAAAAGCACCGGCAAAGCCACCGTCCATCGCGAACCACGGACCGTGGACCTGTGGGAAAACCACCTTTCCGGAGACGGGGATGCACTGGGCATTATCCCAATCAATGCGGACAATATGGTTCGCTGGGGCTGTCTGGACATTGACCAGTACCCCCTTGACCACCCGGCTCTTGTCAAAAAGATACGCGCTCTAAAAATACCCATGATAGTGTTCCGCTCGAAATCGGGCGGAGCGCACTGCTACTTTTTTGCAACTGAGTGGATGTCTGCAAAAGATATGCAGGAAACATTACACCATGTCGGCGCGGCCCTTGGTTATGGGGACGTGGAAATTTTCCCCAAGCAAATCAAGCTCCACCTTCAGCGCGGGGATGTGGGCAACTTTCTTAACCTACCCTATTTCGACCATGAGGACGGCCTTCGTTACGCCATTCAAAATGATGGCTCCGCAGCCACACTGGAAGAGTTCTTTGAACTGTATGAGAAGTTTGTCCAGACACCGGAGCAATTACTGGCGCTGACTGTTGATACGGACGAAGTTCAGCCCATTAAGGACGGGCCTCCCTGTCTGCAACACCTGTGTGCTCAAAAAATTAGCGAAGGCTCCAGAAACAACGGCTTGTTCAATATTGGTGTCTATCTGCGGAAAGCGTTTAGCGATTCATGGGAAAACGAAATCCTTAAATACAACAACGATTGTATCGATCCACCACTGCCTCTCAACGAAGTCAACACGGTAGCTCGGCAACTTAATAAAAAAGACTATGCCTACAAGTGCAAGGACACCCCCATCAACGCATTTTGTAACGCACAGCTTTGCCGAACGAGAAAGTACGGCATCGAAGCGGCCGCTTCAGGCACGATTATTGCCAACCTACGCAAATACAACTCACAACCTCCCGTCTGGTTTCTGGATGTTAACAGTGAGCCCGTGGAACTGGACACGGACACCTTCTTGAATCAAATCACTTTCCAAAAAGCCTGCGTCGAGCAACTGAATTTTATGCCCCGCAGCCTCACGAGACAGGCGTGGGAAAACCGTATTACCAGCCTCCTGTCCGAAATGAATGAGAACGATGATTCCATCATTGAAGTCAGCGAAGATGCGTCCACCTCCGGCCGCTTTTACGACCATCTGGAAGAGTGGTGTACGAACCTACAACAGGCTTCGGAACGTGACGAAATACTACTGCGCCGTCCCTACACGGACGAAGAACAACGGCTTATCCTTTTTCGACTCCGTGACTTTGAGAACCACCTTAAAAAGGTCAAGTTCACAGAGTTCAAAACCCATAAAATCGCGCAACGGCTGAGAGATTTAAACGGTAAATCCACCGTTGTGAAAATTAAAGGGAAACCTGTTCGCGTCTGGGCTATCCCGTCCTACGAAACACGGCCCGTGGAACTCGACACGCCGGATTTCAAATCAAATAAAGAAGTGCCTTTCTAAAGGGGGTCAAAATGACATTTAGAAAGAAAGCGTCATTACAAGAGTATTGGGATATGTTGATATTGGATGGCTGGCGGAGCAATGGGATGGGGTGGGGTATCTATAAAGACTTTGCCGTTTACAGCGGTCGAAAATACGATGGAGATATTTATTCTGAAACATCAGAACTGATGGACGGCATAGAACATAATCTTGTGACTGATTTTAAACGCGACCCTAAAAAACCCGTCCGCGCTCTGGTTGCTGAAAAACTCCCAAAATTAAGTGCATATCTCTGGAATAACTATCCAGCGTTTACTGACGAAACTGACAAATTCGCGCTGAAATTATTAGCGTCAATGAAAGTAACGAAAAAGGAAAAGAAGCAGGATTTGATTGAATTACGAGCGTTGGAAAAAGAAGACAAGCGTACCCGAAAATTTCACACTAACATTGGTCATAGGCGCTCAGATTGGCATATTGTTAAGCCAACGAATAATTAAAATGTTTCGTATCTTCGGGCCACCCGGAACCGGCAAGACCACGCGCCTTCTCGACATGGTGGACAAGGCCCTTGCAGAAGGTGTTCAGCCACACCAGATTGCCTTTCTGGCCTTTACCAAGAAAGCGGCCAAAGAAGCCCGCGAACGGGCATCTGAGCGTTTCGATCTAAACGCAAAGGAAGACTTGGCGTTTTTCCAAACGCTGCACGCCTTCGGTAACCGGTTAACCGGGCTCCGAAATGAAAACCTGATGGACGATAGCCATTACCGGGATCTTTCAACCCACATCGGCATTGATTTAAATGTGCGCGTCAATGAAGAAGAAGAACGTATTTCTTCGCAGCACCCTATTCTTGATTTGCTGCACAAGGCCCGTGCTCGAAAAGTCTCCGTCCGCAGGCAATACGATGAAAGCGAATTGATGGTCTCGTGGACCGAAGTGTCCTACATCACCACCGCGTTCAATGACTACAAAGCAGCCCACGGCCTGCATGACTTTACCGACATGCTGGAATTGTTTATTAAGCACGGATCGCACCTGTGCCCCCGTTTCAAACTCGTCTTTTTAGACGAAGCACAGGATCTCTCTCCCCTCCAATGGGACGTGGCCCATATTCTGGAGGAACACTCGGACAGGATGTTTGCAGCGGGTGACGACGATCAGGCCATCTTTCGATGGAACGGGGCTGATGTGGAGCATCTGATTAACCTGCCCGGTAGCAGCGATACCCTGTCTAAATCCTTTCGTGTCCCGCATCACGTCCATGCCCTCGCGGAGACACTGACAAAGCGCATTAGCCACCGGTTTCCCAAAGTGTACGAGCCTCGCGATGCACCCGGCGTGATTGAACACCTTTATGACCTCTCCAACCTGAACATGGACCACGGCTCGTGGCTCATCCTCGCGCACACCAATTACATGCTGTCGCCCATTGATACCGAGTTAAAAACCATGGGGCTCCTGTTTGAACGAAACCATAAAAGCTCTATCAAGGAAAGAGTTGCCGAAGCCGTAAACGGCTGGGAGCAGTTAAGAAAGAACCGGGAAGTATCCCTGCATACGGTAGAATCTGTTTATTCCTTTATGAGCGGCAACGGCGGTAGAATTGCCCGCGGACACAAGAAAATAGCCGCCTCGGACGAAGAACTCTTCACCTTAAAGAAGCTACAGGAATCGCACGGGCTCCTGATTGGTTCAGATCTTATCTGGCACGATGCGTTGGATAAGCTGCCCCCGCTCGATCGACAATACATTATTGCCTTCCTGCGCAAGGGAGAGCGCTTTAATGCCAAACCGCGTATTCAGCTAAACACGATCCACCAGTCGAAAGGAGGCGAGGCGGATAATGTCGTACTGTTCTCGGATATCTCTCCCGCTGCGGCCCGGGACATTGGCGACGATCTGCACCGACTGTTCTACGTCGCCGTGACGCGCACCCGAAATACGCTTTACCTTGTCGGATGCGAAAATTACAACCTTTCTTATCCGCTCTACGAATGAAGATTTTTGGACGATGTACCTTTTTGAGGTGACAGAAAACGCTAAAAAGGCTTTACAAACATCAATCTGTCTGTGAGGAAAGAAATATGATTTACCGCTTCAGTTTCGGGCTAACCGTTCACGGCTACAACAATTCCATAACGCCCGGTATTTATGAGGGTGTGATTGGTCGGGAAGCCCCATGATCAAAACAATTCTTGTACCACCCTCCACTAAGCACAGAATCTAACTATGACCAACACCGCATTGCAGATGATTTTATTCCCGCCGGATACCGAGTGGGTGCCTCCTTCAGAACTGCCTGATCTAAGCGCGGCCAAGGAAATCGCCATAGACCTCGAAACCCGAGATCCGGAACTCAAGACACACGGCCCCGGCTGGGCACGACCAAACAGCGGCGATGTAGTAGGTGTGGCGATCGCCACGTCTTTCTGGTCAGGTTACCTGCCGGTCAAGCATTTTGGGGGCGGCAATCTTGATGAACGCCTTGTTAAGCGCTGGATGAAAAAAGTGTGCGCACTGCCCTGCGATAAAATTATGCACAACGCGCAATACGACTGGGGGTGGCTGCGCCGCTGGCTTGGCGAAAAGGCCAAGATGAACGGCCGTGTTATCTGCACCATGATGACCGCGGGCCTGATTGACGAAAACCGGTTCAGCTATAGCCTGAACGCCTTGTCCTACGACTACCTGAACAAAACCAAGTCCGAACGCACCTTGGTGGCCGCAGCCAAAGAGTTTGGCATCACGGACCATAAAGCCGAAATGTGGAAGCTCCCTGCCCCCTTTATCGCGAAATACGCACAAACCGACGCAGAACTGGCTCTCGAACTCTGGACCTTCTTCAAAACCAAACTGGGACAGGACGATTTATGGGCAATCTGGGATCTGGAAACCCGCGTAATGCCCTGCTTTCTGGAAATGACTTGGCGTGGCATTCGTGTGGATATCGACCGCGCAGAAAGAACCCGAGTGCAGCTTCTGGATGAAGAGAAAAAGCTGCATCGTAAAATCAAGAAAATGGCGGGCAGTGAGGTCGAAATCTGGGCAGCACAGAGCATTGCGTCGGCGTTTGAAAAACTTAAAATCCCCTTCGAGCGAACGGACAAGGGGGCTCCCTCTTTTACCCGCTCTTTCCTGCTCGAACACCCCCACGAACTGCCCCAGCTTATTTCCCGTGCGCGTGAGTTGAACAAAACGCACAGCGCCTTTATCACCAACATCCTCAAGCACATCGCCAGTGACGGCCGCGTCCATAGTCACATTAACCAATTGCGCAGTGATGACGGCGGTACTGTCTCCGGCCGAATCTCTATGCAGAATCCCGGACTTCAACAAATTCCGGCCCGCGATCCGTGGCTGGGCCCGCTCATCCGTTCACTGTTCCTTCCTGAAGAAAACGAGCAATGGGCGTCAGTTGATTTTTGCCAGCAGGAACCGCTTCTATTGCTGCATTATGCAAAGACTTATGGTGACAGTCGGAACAGTCCGCTCCCGTTGGTTGAAGATTTTGTCGCACTCTACAAAGAAAAGCCGGACACCGACTTTTACTCAAAAATAGCGGAACTGACCGGCTTGCCCAGAAAAACCGCAAAGACCATTTCGCTGGGTTTGGTTTACGGAATGGGGCAGAAGAAGCTCGCTGCACAACTGGATATTGAGTTGGACGAAGCGAAGGAACTGATCAAGCAATTTCACGATCATGTGCCCTTTGTTCGTGCTCTTATGTCAGGCGTGACACGGAGACTGAATGACGCCACCGCTTCCGGCTCCATACGGACATTGCTAGGTCGAAAATGCAGGTTCGACATGTGGGAGCCCGACAGCTTTACATTAAATAAAGCATTGCCTTACAAGGAAGCGATCGCGGAACACGGATCAACTACCCGTCTGAAACGCGCATATAGCTACAAGGGACTTAATCGATTGCTGCAAGGCAGCAGTGCAGATCAAACAAAAAAAAGTATGCAACTCTTGTTTGAACAAGGCGTCGTTCCGTTGTTGCAAGTGCATGATGAACTGTGTTTTTCGGTGAAAAACAAGGAAGAGGCACAAAAATACGCCGAAATCATGGAGAATGCGGTCGAACTGTCACTTCCGAGCCGGTGTGACGTTGAAATCGGGCCTTCTTGGGGTGAATCTCATTGATTTTATGGGAAAAATCGGATAGCATCCCATCATCTATTCAAGGAGGTTTTCGGTGGATACCACTAAGTGGAAAAGCATTTTAGCCACACGCAAAGTTTATTCGGAACTGGCGGCGCTCTCCCGTCTTGAAGGCCGCACGATATCCGGGCAGCTTCGACTGATTTTTGAATCTTGGAAACAGGTGAACCTGAGCAAACGTGATTTGCAACTTCTTCAATCTGAAGTGGAGGCCGCTGAAAATGTCGTCGTCAATTGAAGAAAACCTGCAACGCGCTGCCCAAACAGTTGCCGCCCAGCTACACGTAAATGGTTATGCCTACAACGACGACGTAGCCACTTTGAAAGTCTGGATCCAAATGTATCTGGAAAAAACGGACTCAAACCACCGATTTACAGTAGAGATCTCAAACTTAGCGATCGACCCGGAAGTGAAGGATGATCCGTACCGTGAGTCACAGGACTGGACGCGCTGGGCTCTCGATCACTGTAGTTGATTTTTCTCGGCCGCGGTGAGCCCACCCGTTTGAACGGCCGACGAGGGATCTGTAATCGTTTTTTTCCGAAATGCGATGTATTTTTCCTCAGACTCTTTCAGGAGTGTTCGAGCATTTCTTCCAGCAGTCGTATTTCCTTTTCGAGTTGTGCCTTGCTTCGCTTTTTGTTGAGAAGCTCCGTTTCCTGAAGTTCCTTTATTTTCGTGTGTTTCCATGATTCAGATCCTTTGGGTGAAAGAAGAACGCGATGGCAACTGTCACACGTCACGTCACCCGCTTCATTTAAAGGACCGCGTGTCGATCGGCCACATAGCTCGCACGTGATGTGTCTTTTATAATGATATTGCACGTCTGTCATGTACCGCGCCCCAAGAAAGAAAGCCCCATTCTCTCATAAATACGTATACCTGTTAACGTGACCTGTGCTAAACTTTCACCATGTTTGAAACCATCGAAGAAGATTACGAGACCGGACTAGCGCTTGCCGAGGACTTGGTGCTTGAGTGTCAGCGTCAGGATCTGTCAACCGGAGCCGCGTTGGGCGCGGCCCTTGCCGTGATTTTTAAAGAACTGATGGACGAAACACCCAACCAACAAGTGCTGATGGGGGTCATTGCGATGGCGATCGGTGCGGCACTAAGTGTTTCGTCTGAAGAGTCTCTTCACTGATCCTAGCAGAGCGGGGGCTGCTTCTTGTTCGATAGCAACAGTAACGAACAGGATCTCCACAGGTTGCCGGTCAACCAACCTCCCACGCAGTTGACCACCTTTGGCCGCATCCGGAAACGGATGCGGTCTTTTTTTTGGTTGCAGAGAGTCCTATAAAATTCTATACTTCTTGTTCTTTTTGAACACTGTGGAGAAGTATAAATGGAAGACATGCACACTTACTTGGTCGCGTGGGTCATGTTCGGCGACGTTGAACTTATGTCCGAGTCGTTTTTTACCCGTGCGGAAGCCGAGGCCTATCGCCGGATGCTCATCAATAAAAAAGGCAAGCAGGCGGATCAGGTCCGTATACTTGTTTTTTCTGAAGCTCAGGTAAAGGGCTTGTTGGAACTGTACAAACGGCTGCACTGTGCGCTGGACGTTGATGATTCCAAAGTGGATACAGACTGGGACGGCTGGAATCTGCTGTCTGATTCAATCAGCCGTGTTGCCCGCGAAGTTCTGGACGCAACCAGAAAACCGGTAGGCGAGCATTTCGCAAACACCTAAATGGAAACCAACGACGCCCTTTTTAACGAGGTTTTGGCCGCGCTGAGCGCCAAGAAGCCGGAAAAATATTTTGCCGACTTGGGCGGTATGCGGATGGGGCTTCCCCCACCCTCGGATGTTGGTCAATACAAGATGATCAAGAACTATTTGTTGAAGATTAGCCGCAGACAACTGTCTGCGGCAACCAAATTCACGGTCAGTAACGCCGCGGTAAAAGAAGCTGTGAATGCGATGTTCATGGCTCCGAAAGACTTTGTCCGGGCCGTCAACAGCGCTATTCCGCCGCTTGAAAACATGTGGATCGAGTGGGACGAAGCGTATCAGCAAAAGTGTGTGCTTGAGCTTTTCGGAGAGGTTCCGGGCTATTCCGAGTCCCGAAAAAAAAACGTAGCGAACACTCCTGCGACGCCGTTTGTTCTCAAAGCTGATTCGTCCAACGGGTGCAAGCGGGTGGGCTACCACATCATCCGAACCTCCTTAAATCCACTTGTGCATGATGAGACACAGCCCGTACACCAATACACAAACTACGTTAGTTTTAAGAGCACGGAACTTGGTCCACGACGAATGGGTTGGGACTCGTGGAGCAACAGCCTCTCTCTCGTGACCCGCTGCCCATTTTCGTGGCTCTATCAGTTTGGAGATCAGCCGTGGAGTTGGAAAAACGCTACGTTGAACCCGCAGGCCAGCAGCTATGGCCTTTCTTCGCTCATTGGCGGTGCCAAAATCTTTACGCATCTGTACGGCTTTAACCCTTTTCTTACAGCCACCGGAAACGGACCCCCGCTTGCGTTGGCACGGGCTCCCGAGAGCGTAGCGGAAAAGGAGAAAGAACACTTCTTAAAATGCTTTGGAGCTAGGTACATCAACTACTTGGGAGAGCGTATAGAGGTTCTTCCGTACACATCTGCTACATTGATGGGACAAATTGCCGGAACGTCTTGGAACGGTCCATCCACCCTTAAATATAACCCTGACGGTACTTTAGCGGCGTTGGAAATGATCCGCGGAGACTTCAAGTTTCTAAACACTTTGATCGCGCTGATCAATTACGATCTGCACGTCATCGAACAAGCGCAGCCCATCGGCCGCAGCAAGAAGACCAAATGGCTACATCGCCGCAAGCTCCCCAAGAACGAATTGAAAGTCATCGAAATCGACATACCGAAGCCGGACGGCGTCATTGTGCCAGCGCGGCTGTTCAGGGGATCAGGAAGTCCTAAACGACAGCACAGCCGCCGCGGCCATTGGTCCACGTACCACTTTAGGGACGGTACGACGCAGCGAAAATGGATCAAGGAACAGATTGTGGGCGATCCAACGCTGGGCGTCATCGAGCACGATTATGTCGTAAAAAAAGATCCAAAAAACCTAAAGGAGAAGGCAAATGCATGATTACGAAAAGATCGAAACGATACGTCAAATTCTTCAGGAAAGTCTGGCGCAGGATACGTCACGGCTGAAGGAGGCGCTGAGGCTGGCGGACGAATTGCTGGCTAAGTACAAAGATCCGAACCAAAGCGAAAGTATTAAGGGAGATCGATAATGGAGTGGACAGAAGCCGTTGGCGTTATGGAAGACCTTGTTGCTTATGACAAGCTCAGAGGACCTTTTTCGTTCATTATTTCCTGTCCCCATTGCGCAACCCGAGACGTGCTGTGGTCCTACGAGCAGGATAAAACCATCCGCTGCCGCGGCTCAGCGTGTCAGCGGGAGTACCCGCTCAAACAGGAGGATGCCTTGGCGGTTACGGTTGTCGTTGGAGAAAACACGGCCCACGAGACGGTTCAGGATGCTTGGAAGCGCATTCTCCGCGGCTAACGGTCAAAAGTTCCTTATATAGAGTTTTCCAGCGAAAAATAAAAAGTACCACGTGATGAAAACAGCCGTAACCAGTGTAACCATGTAACTTTCTTCTGAAACCCTTACCAGTAAAGGACTTTAGGTTACAAACTTAGGGTTACATGGTGATTTTGCTAGTGTAACCGACACAGTACAAAAATCTGGGGCGTTAAGGGGTTCTGAAAATATTTTTTTTGTTTTTTGTTTTCGGGGAAAATACGTATATAAGGGGATTTTTGGTTCCCCTTCTGGCACAATCTTGCTCTGGCACGCGCTGAGAGAGAAAAATGGCATCCGAAAAGCACAGATACTTAATTCCCGACTCAGAACGAAAAAACATGCGGCCGAGAAGGGTTTCGCGAAAACCCCCGTTCAAACCGGAAGATCGACCGCTCACCCGGAAGCAGGAATTGTTTGTCAAAACCCTCGTGTCTGAAGACGGTCAAATCACCCTCAAGGAGGCCGCAAGTAGGGCTGGATACGGCAAAGCTGCGGGCGTTAGGGCTTCGGAGCTTACTAACCCCGACAAGCACCCGCATGTATGCAAAGCTATTCGGGTCTATCGGGATGAGCTGGACGCAAAATACGCGGTCACTTATAAAAACCACATTAAGAGGCTGGACAACCTTTCGCGGGCCGCGGAAGAAAACGGATCCTACAGTGCCGCCGTTCAGGCCGAATACCGGAGGGGCCTCGCGAGGGGTGACATATATATAGATAAAAAAGAGGTGAGGCACGGTAAAATTGACAGTATGTCCACCGAGGAAGTAAAAAGGGCTCTTGAAGAATTGAAGAGCACCTATGAGCAGGCTCCAAGGGAAACTACCCCAAGCGTCAGAAAGGCGCGAGGCGAATTTTTGGCGGGCCCTCAAGATGCAGTTGAAATTGAAGAAGCCGGAGTGGTTAGCGACTCGCATTGAAGGGGCGGTCACGCCCGGTCTTCCGGATGTCCTCCTGACTGACGAAATCGGCCGGTTTCATCTCGTTGAACTCAAGAATTGTCGAACTTCCCACGTTCGACTATCAGCCCACCAAATATCCTTTCTAATCCGACAGGCTCGCCAAGGCGCATCTGTCTGGGTGCTTTGCCGCCAGAACAATACCGTTTTTCTGTTTGCCGGGTCACAGGCCATTGAACTCGCCGAAGGCGGTTTGAAAAATGTTTCGCCTGTCGGCCGCTGGGAAAAACCCATCGATTGGGACTCCGTTTTCACTCGCTTGTCTGAGGTAAATCCCATACAATAAAGGGGTCTAAAACTCAGGGGGAAAGCAATTGCTCATTTTATTTAAGCTCGCGAATTGGTGGGATCAGAGAAGTCTTAAAAAAAAGAAGGACTTTGAGAAACTTCAACAAACTTATTTGGGACGTTTGGAGAAAAAGGGAGAAGGATATGGCGCAGCTAGCAAAAGAGTACAATCGGATTCTGAAAAGCACTTGGATTAAGGCACCCTCCGGCATTTTCAACGTCTGGCCCGACGATGCGGTCAAGGCGACGAAGGCGCTTTTCAGGCGGGAGTTTCCAAAGCGGCGGTGGCCTTACGAAATTCGGTTTAGCCGCGGCAACAGATACACTTGGGTTCGCGGCGGGACTTTAGCTATAAACTGCACAAAGGGCTGGGAGCAACTGGTTCACGATTGGTCCCACTGGTTGAATCACCTGCACGGACGAAAGCCCCACTGCGAGGCGCATCTAACGCTCGAACGAGATTGTGCCCAATACGTGATTGCTCACGGATGGGTTAAAAGTGAGCCCGCTCCTGCCCCAGTCAAGAAAAAAGTGGACCGGGTTGTCGAGCGATATAAGCGCTTGTTGTCCAACAAGGCGGCGGCGGAAAAACGTCTAGCCAAGCACCGCGCTGGTCTTGAACGGGCCGAAAGACGTTTGAAAGACCTCAACCGCGAGATTCGAGCCTATTCAAAAAAACATGAGGGGAGGGTTGAATAAGTCTGCGGATATATAGGACAATGTTGCGTGGCGATAAAATACTGTGGAGGTATAAATATGTCAAAATCGTGGAAACCGCACCAGATTGAAAAAAACGTGCCAATGCCGACGGACATCGACGGCTCAGGCGTGGGGCGACCCGCCAAGTATCCTATTGCGGAGATGGCAGTGGGAGATAGCATCGTCGGCATGAACCGAAGTAGCATGTACGCTGCTGCGGTTAATTGGGCCCGACGGAACAACAAAGAGCATCGGTTTACAACCCGCATCAACTTCTACATAACACCCGGTGCAGCCGGGAAAAGAGAAGTTGGACCCGGTTTCAGATTGTGGAGGATTAAATAGCATGCAATACCCAGACACCAAAATCGAAAGCGCTTGTGCGACTAAAGATATTCGAACGGAGATAATGCAACCGTATTACGACGCCGACGCGTCGTTACTTGTCGCCACTAACGGCCAAATTCTAGCGGCCATCCCAACCAGTAGCGAAACCGACGATCCGACAAACGTTTGCGGGTCTGTGCCGCTCGCCGCGATTAAGCATGCGCGTAAAACTACGCCACGCGGCGACGATCCGGTAATAGATCTAGCCGATGCGGAAACGGCACGCGCTAACGGCGTGACGTTTACACGGCCTCCCAAAGCATTCCCAAACTACCAAGCGATAATTCAAGATAAGGCGCGATACACGCCCGACATATGCATCGACGCGGCGCTACTCAAGCGTTTGTCCGATGCGTTGCAGGATCGCACGGGTAAGGATCACCGAGTAAAAATATATTTACCGCGTAATCCTGACGGCACAATAGACAGTGGTAGTCAGATCCGCGTGGAAGCGGCAGAGCATCCTGATCGTATCGGGCTAATTATGCCGTGTCGGATCGACTAGGCACGCCAGCACGGAAACCAGGAAAGGGCCTTTGGAAGGCCCTTTCCTTTGTCAGCGATTTACCGCATACTTCGCGCGTAGAAAACCAACTGTGGAGATTCAATATGTACAGCAGAGAAATTTTAGAAAACGGACATGGGGATTTTACCGCCCTGCTGTCCACACTTCAGGACCAATCGGCGCGTAAAATCGATTTTGTGGCCGAAACGGCAGGCCTTGATTTTAAAACGCGGGACGGCGCGACAGTTGTTCATGCCGAGCAGACAGGCATGGCGACGATAGCTGCTCGGTGTAATGACTCGGCCTTTGGTCAGGTCCTTTCAAAGGCGGATATTGACACGCGCACCGGTCGCCGATTGCAGAAAAATTATCCGGATGTTCTGGATCTGGCGCTGAATCGGATTTATTCAAACGAGTCTAAATCCGTGATGCTCCGGACCTTTGATTCACCGGTTGCTTCAAACGAGCCCGGCGAGCTTCGTGCCTTTCTGTCTGACAAGTACAAGCGGTTCGATAACGTCGATATGCTCGAAGCCGTTGTGCCGCCGCTGATGGAGTCGGATGCCCGATGGCGTATTGTCAATTCAACCGTTACTGAAAAGGCAATGACTTTGCGATTGAAGTCCGAGGCCATTACGGGGGAAGGTGCAAATGTTGGCGATTTAATGGCACTCGGGCTGTCGCTTGGAAATTCGGAAACCGGCCACAGTAGCGCGGTTCTGGCTATGCTTGCGTGGACGCTCGCGTGTTTGAACGGAATGCAAACATCCAAAAAACAGCGGAATGCTCATTTGACTAGCTCACAAGCCGACTCGGACGTATGGAGTGTGTTGAGCAATGAGGCGAAAGAAGCCGATAACGCGGCGTTGTCTATGAAGCTCCGCGACGTCGCAGCGAATTATTCTAGCCGCGAAGCATTTGAGGAGGTCTTGCAAAGTTTCCGCGCTGCGGCGAATGATACTTTGAGCGATGGAACGACGCCTCAGCTGGCGGTGGAGCAGGTCGGCCGCGTGTTGCAGTTGACCAAAAAGGAAACCGCCAGTGTTCTGGATGGGTTGTTCTCTACGATGGGCCAGTCGGGCTACGCCGGTCAGGCCGTGAGCCGTGCGACGCTAGTTAACGCGGTAACGTCCGTGGGGAACGATTCCCGACTTCGGGCGAACGAGATCAAGGCCGATGACGTCAGCGAGTGGGAGAAACGGGGCGGACGGTTGCTGGATCTTCCGGCTAGCCAGTGGACCTCGATCGCGACTGCTCGCGCTGCGTAGTCGTTCCTATCTTCCAACAAGGGCCGCATTAGCGGCCCTTTTTTTGTGTGGGATTGTGTGGGACACTGTCCGCTCTCTTAATCACTGTGGAGGTTTGAAACATGCCATTGGACACACACATAGATAACGGGCTCTGGCGAGTGATTGCCGTCGAGGATTGTTTCGAATGCGGTGGGTTTTCGACTTATCGCTATTTTGAAAACGAAGAGATTGCGTGGGAGACGTGCAGTCGATGCGGTGCCGGAGCTACGGAAAGGGGGTGCGATGATGAATACCAGAGATAACGGACCTTTAGACACACACAGGTTGCGACACAACGGGAAACTGACTCAACGCTATTATGCGTTGGAAAACGCACACAGTGCGGAGGGGGCGAGTGCGGAAGGTGAACACCGAACCCGCGCGATTGACGTGTATCGAGTACTTGAGGGTCTACGGCGTGACGGTCTTGTAGAGATCCGGCGTACTGGTCCGCGTGGCGGGAAACGATACCACGCTACTGATGCCGGAATTGATGCTCTGGTAGACCTGGAAACCTGAGACCTAATTCGCCATTAACCCCAACAAGGCCCGCACTAGCGGGCCTTTTTTCGTGTGGGATTATGTGGGACACTACGGACTCGATTAATACTATCGTGGAGGTAGGAGATGAAATCAGAATATAAAGCAATTCAACGCGCGGAGCGCAAGGCAAAGCGCCAGGCGGATCGCGAGGATTGGCGCATTCGTCAACAAGTGCGCAAGGCCCTTATTAGTCGTGGCGCGCGTGGCGCGCGGTTGGCGTCACGATCGGAGCGGCAAGCGTGAACACTATCGACATATCAAAGGCGAAGAAAATCTTCGGTTGTGGCGGAACCTATCGCGGCGGCTATGCTCGGTTCGGTTCGTGTCCAATAACTTGTCCGGCCCTCCCGGCCTACGCC
>Ga0114908_1000828_pt1 | contig 16471 bp, 10 predicted proteins | sample MalvireepMed_s17_FD_87292 | JGI IMG/M metagenome (GOLD analysis project Ga0114908, IMG submission 87292) | Marine viral communities from the Global Malaspina Expedition - Malaspina viral metaG DeepMed_s17 | ecosystem: Environmental > Aquatic > Marine > Oceanic | place: Mediterranean Sea... | reverse complement strand
TCGAGGAACCAGAGCGGCGGCTCGGAATCGTATTTTCGTAAGTTGGCAACGCTAGGCGTGTTCGCCCCACCGCCAACGCCGTGCTTGCGGCTACGACACAGATCCCGGTTGCAGAAATTGCAGATTGGCTGGTCGGCACACTTGTACTGGTAATCTTTTTTCTTCACCTGATCCGCAACTACGTTGACCTCTTTCAGGTCTAGGGCGGGCTGCATGATTGTCTGGTTGTAGTCGAGGATCTTCGTTTCCCACTCGTCGGGGTAGGCTTTGCGGAGGTACACCCCCAGGTTAAAAAGGCCATTGTTCCGTGTGCCTTGTGGAAAGCCCTGCCGCATCAGAGCCTGTAAGCAGGGGGGTCCGTCCTTGAGTCTCTGATCGACCTCTGGGACCTCAACGCTTAAAAGTTCGTCTAACGCTTGTTCGCTGATGGCGGAAGCTTCTGCGAGGTCGAGAAACTCGTCCAACGTGGCCGCGCTGCCGTCTTCCTTGACGGCATACCGCAAGCCGTTCTCTTGGTCGAAGTACGGCAAGTTCAGAAAGTTGCCGTTGTCTCCGCGCTCCAAAACCAGCTTTATCTGCTTGGGAAAAATCTCGCAGCCACCAAACCCTATCTCGGATGCAATCTCTTTTAATTTAAGCTGGACCTTTTCGGCCTCTACTAACTCATTGAAAAACAAGTAAATATGTGCCCCGCCTGATTTGCTCCTGCAAACCACCATCGGGAGGTTCAACTTTCTGGTCGTGGAAATTATCTGCGAATGGTCCAGGGGGTACTGGTCAACGTCAATAGCTCCCCACCGGCACAAGTTCTCCTCATTGATTGGTACAACACCAATGCTCGTCTCACCCTTCAGATGGGATTCAAACGTGTCGGCGGTCCGTGGTTCGTGGACAAATTTGTATTTGCCTTTGACCTTCCCTCGCGCATCCTTGTTGGTGAGGTCGAGGGCCCCGTATGCCCGGTTCAATCCACGGAACAGCCGTGCGAATCTGTTTACTTGCTCCTGCATGGAAAACGGGGGAGAGTTACCCTCTCCCCCTGCTCCGCCTAGAACGGCGTTTCTTCATCGTCGGACGTGTCCTTGTCCTCTTCCCGCTGATGACGAACATTGACCTGACCGGCCTCAATGTTGTCCGCGAACAACTTTGCTTCGGCGTACAGGTTTGGATCAGTCACCACCTCGTCCTTGGAAATCTGCCAGCCGTGCCAACTACCGTTCTTGTTTTCTTCTGACACGGTTTCCAGCAGCCACGTGTGGGCAAACCTCGGGGGAGTGAAAAAGTTCCCCTTGCTGTCCTTCATTTTCAAGGCCCGCATGGCAGAGTTCCACTGCTTCGACTTCTTAAACTGCGTCGATTTCATGGGGAGCAGAGCTTGCTGCGTGATCCCGTCGTCGTCAACGACTAGGACGTAGTGTTGGGCAGTCCTCTCCAGATATCGACCGCTGCCCCCGACAACGTAATCCTTGTTGTCTTCGCCCCGCTCCGTCTGGGGGATGGTGTCCCCAGCACTGTAAATCTGGTGAGGCGCACCTGTACCGGTGCCCCGGGGCTCCCACTCAATATACTGGAGGTTATACGCGCAATTAATGACGGTCACACCGTCCTTGCCCTTCACGACATCCTTGGTGACGGTGTTATAAATGTCACCGGCCTTTGCATTGTCTAAATCGTCCAACTCGTCAGACATCTTTTGCAAGACCTTTAGAAACGGAATTGCGAGGTCCTCGGACCCGAGATTATTGACGCCAACGCCTGCGTCGGCGGCAAACATGTCTTCCGACATTACCGCAAGTTCTGCGGGCTTCTTTTTTGCTACTGCTCTAGCCATCTTATTTTTTCCTCTTGATCGTTGCTCGTTGTGAGATGAAAGCTCCAAATAAATCAAGCGGGATGGAGTCGCCCGCTTCTACCCGCTCCCGAAGCCACGCCTTCAAAGTCATTGGTTCGACTTTTTCTAGTTGGTTGGGAGCGAAACCTTGTGAACCGCACAAGTCCACGAACTGTCTTGCAACATCATCTTCTCCGCGACCAAACGTTACGGTCACGTTGTTTTTGACGATGTCTCCAAAATCGTGATCGCGGAGCCATTGATAAGCTTCCTGTCTACGGTCCTTTGGAATCGAAGCTGCAAAAATAGGCTTGACTGCAATTTCACTGCCGTCTTTTAACGTAAACTTTTCGAGGCCCATAACTTCCAGTGCCTCGGGCAGTTGCTCGTCGGTGATTTTATGCAGGGCCTTTTTAGCGTCTTTCATCTGACGCTCGGCGTCGGCTAACTTCGTTTCCAACTCGGCAGCTTCGTTTGCCAGACGCGCCACTGCGTCAAGCTTGCCTTCTTCCAGTTGGTCTAGCTGATCGGTTCTCGTACCGGAATCAGCGGCCATTTGAGATAGTAAATCGTTCATCCTTGCTCCTTGTTCGTTCATCGGCGGTTGACTTGACCGTCGAATATGTTTATATGGGTATTACGCAGACGATGCAAGAGAAATCTCACCCATGCCCGAATTTAAGTTTAAAACCACTCCATACGAGCACCAGCGGGAGGCGTTCGACGCCAGTTGCGACACCGAGAACTACGCCCTTCTTATGGACATGGGGACAGGAAAAACAAAGGTTTGCATTGATACAATTGGATACAATTACGAGAGCGGGAAAATTAATCTGGCGGTCATAGTTGCCCCCAAAGGCGTTATTGCAAACTGGATTGGCGAGATCTCAACACACCTTCCTGACCGGATAGACCGCGAAGTGGTGTTGTGGAAGCCCAGCCTGACCAAGGCAAAACGAAAAGAGCTTACTGATTTATCACAACCCGTTGGGAAGTTGAAGTTTTTGTTGATGAACATTGAAGCTTTTTCCACCAAAAAGGGTGTCGATGTTGCGGAGTTTTTTGTAAAGAAATTCAAGACCTGCATGGTTGTAGATGAGTCCACTACCATCAAGAACAGGCGTGCAAAAAGAACAAAGGCCGTTTGTGACGTGGGCCGTGGTGCGGTAACCAAGCGCATTCTGACGGGCTCCCCGGTCACCAAATCTCCCATGGATTTGTACAGTCAGATGGATTTTCTCTCCCCGGAAATTCTAGGCTTCCGGAGTTACTATGCGTTCCAAGGCCGGTATGCCGTGGTGCAGCGCAGGTCCATGGGCGCACACTCGTTTAACCAGATCTTAGGATTCCGCAGGCTGGACGAACTCACCGAAAAACTACAAAACTTTTCTTACCGCGTCCGAAAGGAAGAGTGCCTAGATCTTCCCGAGAAGGTGTATGTACGCCGCTCGGTCGAACTGACAAAGGAACAGTCAGACGCCTACACACAGATGAAGCACTTGGCGCTAGCCCGTTTGGAAAGCGGCGAACTTGCGACAACCCAAAATGTTTTGACACAGATAATGCGCCTTCAACAGATCTGTCTGGGTCACTTGACAGACGATGACGGTGAAACGCATCCGGTCAAATCAAACAGACTTGGTGAACTTTTAAACATTGTCGAAGAGATACAGGGCAAGGCAATCATATGGGCGACATGGACCCGGGACATTCGCGCGATTGCTGAGGCCCTGCGCGACCGCTTTAGCGTACAAGCGGTCGCAACGCTCCACGGTGAAACCCCTGATTCAGAACGCCAACAAGTCGTGGAATCTTTCCAAGACCGGCATTCCGAATTACGTTTCATCGTGGGGCACCCTAAAACTGGCGGATACGGATTGACTTTGACCGCTGCAAACACGGTGATTTATTTCTCCAACAGCTATGATCTGGAGCTACGGTTGCAGTCAGAAGACCGCGCCCACCGCATAGGTCAGAAAAACAACGTAACTTATATTGATCTGATATCGCCAAAGACTATAGACGAAAAGATTGTGGATGCCTTGCGGAACAAGATCCGGATTGCCGACACAGTGCTTGGGGAGGATGCGAGAGAATGGCTGAAATAGCGGGTGTGGTTGCCTTTCGTGGATCGGCAATGCAGAGGATTAGAAAATATTGGCTGCTAATAACAACCTATTTCAAACCTTCCCCCGTAAGGGGAACCCCAGAGGTTGCTCCAGCCAAGGTAATCTCTAAGGTTGCTCCCGCCGCAGAGCAGGACGAGCACGGGGAATTCTATTTTCGCCATACCATACTAGATCAACTTGGCAGGTATTTTGTCATACTCAAGCGCATGAAGCGCGGTGATAAAGAGGCATATGACTTATACTCACAACTCGGCGCATATATATTACCGGAGAGGACGGGCAAAGGGTATGAATGCGACGTTCTAGAACCACGATGGCTTGAACTTCGCCCCTCCTTTGGAATGGTGCTGCACGGCAGTCGCTCCCTACAGGTGAAGGTAGATAAGGAAAAGAAATTCTACGTTCCTTTTGCGGTTTATTTTAATAAATACCGCTCGGATAGAGCGCCGACTACTGTGCAGCCTGTCAACAGCGGGGATGTCTATTGTTGCACCGTATACTGGGACACGTTTCATGGATCAAGGGACGGTGGCGTTCCGACTGAATTTGCCCTTAATGTTTCTCCTAGCGGAGAGGTCCATATACTAAAAATTCTTGAAAATAAAAACATTACGATCCGGGGGAAAAAAGGTAAGGGTAAAGGATCTACATTTACCATTCCGCAAAGGAGGTGGGGCGTCCCAGAATTTTTTGAAGGCTGGGCTAAAGAACACGGCGAAGACGTGCGACCATTTCTAGCGTCAATTTTTATCGAAACCGCGAATGCTCAAATAACCGCCGCCAATTCAATGATAAAGGTGAAAGCGTACAAGGGCCGGTTAGCCGCCATATTTAGCGTTAACGTCTTACGCACACCATATTTTTTTAAAGACCGTGATTTATGTGTAAACGTCAGAGGCAAGAAGAAAAAGATATTCCACATAGTGAGAACACATATCAGGAAAACAGGGAGTGTTGTTCGCACACATTTCCGGGGTATGCGGGAATTTAACTGGAACGGCTACAAAATAAGAATAACGGTTCCTGGGTGGCACCATGTAAACACACACGACTTAGATATCGGAGCAACAGACGGGGAGTATGTAGAGGATATTAAGGACTATATGGACATGGCTGTGTTAGGAAAAACCCTGAGTGGTCTTGAGGAAGACAGCGTGGGTGGTTTCAGACGATGATACCAAAGGCAGTTGTCTTTGCTTTACTTGTGCCGTTAGTCGGATGCACTCCGTTCGCCTCCGCCGTAGTTGGGGGCGCTAGCGGTCTATGGGGCACGCACGAACGCCGCTCCCTGGAAAAGCGGGTCGAGACCCTGGAAAAGCTTATTAAGAAGGAGCCGGACTGCCTGCTTCTTTGCGATTATCCAACGCGCAAGGACTAGACAAGTTCTCGCCAAGTTTTACCGTCAAAAATGTTTGACTTCATTCTTTGTGGGTCTTTGTCCACGTCATAACTGCAATGAATCCAACCGCTTGATGGATTTTCTTCTTTGTAAAATTCCAGAATAAGCTGGTCAAAGACACAATTTTTCTTGATCCACAGAGCAACTTCTTTGTTATCAACCCCGGGAACTTCAAAATCCACGGCCTTTCCCTCGACATGCTGGGACTTGTCGTGCGAACCTATTTCCCGGTTTAGTTCCAGACACCGGAACCCGCTGCTGGGCGAGAAGGGTATGCCATAATGGTCGCGAACCATTTCCAAGATCATGTTGCTGACTAAGATCAGGTTCTCGACGGCTACGGAATCGGGTTTATTTTCTATCCCTTTGCGGCTGGCCGTCTCGGATTTCGTCAACTCTTCAAGAGTAAAGTGTTCGGTTAGCTTCATCCGACTATCTGCTGTGGCTTGCATTTAATTGACATGATGCCTGAGTTCTTATCCGCGTATCCGCCATGTGCGGCAGTGAATATCGGATCATTAGACCCGAATATCTGTTGACCTCTTGCCAACGTTACCGGGGACACCGGTCCTTGGGCCATGGGCGGTGGTCCGACAGGGCTGACTTGACTGAGCGTGGACGCAGCAGAGGGTGACCTTGGCGCAGGTCTGTTTTGAGATAACCTTCGTTGTGGCGTTGCGACGGGTTCTACAGCGGAACGGTCCCCTACTTTTTGCCTTCGGTATATATTCATGTCGGGATCGTATTCAAGTTTAAACGGACCACCCTCGCGTTTTATTCTATCCCGGGCCTTTTTATCCTCTGCGGCTTCCCGTATTACTTGCGAAGGGGGACCTGCCATAAACTGATAGGGAGCCACAGCTTGGCTTATCCTCTTGTCGATTATAAACTTACCTTTCTTGCTAAGAGTGGCTGTTTCGGTAAGAAGAAGTTTAGCCAAGGAAGGGTCCACAAGGGCATCCGAGACCAGTTTTAAAATAGCGTCTTGACCTCCGGTTTCGTATACCTTACCGGCTAGTCTTCCGCCCGCACCTGCCATTACGAGAGAGGGTCCTCCAGTCTTCGAGGCAATGTAGACACCCGCAATGCGGCCAAGGTTTCTAATAAGTTCAGAACCTCGAAGAGGTAGTGAGACTGATCGGGCGGCGGCTCCTGCGGACGTTCCGGCACGTTCGGACATTCCCAACAACATCTCGTCGTTGAATGTCTTCAACATGTCGTAACCGGTCAGGGGTTGTCCGTCTGAGCTTCTCCCGACAAAGTCAGAAAAAACTTGTCTCAAAGCCGTTTCGTTTTGCACCAACACTTGATTTATCTGAGAGGGATCTAACACGGATTCACTAGCCATGCGCCCCGCAGACTCAGGATTTGCCAAGGTTTTTTTCATCAACTCGTCAAAAAAAGCCCTTTGGAAACCGGCTCTTGCGGCTCCTGTTTCATCGGCGTCAAGTATTTTAAGCGTTGCTGCAACGTTTGTTTCAAAATTTTTGGGATCTGTTAGAAGTTGTGCAACTACGACACCCGGGTCTTTATTGTCTAGAAAAACAGAGGCGCTGGACCTGTCTGCCTGTATCTTCCGTACAATATTTCCGGCCTCTTTAACGGCACGAAGATCATCCAAATTTTGAGTAGCGAGGGCCTTGTCTATGCTTTCTCTGGTAGGGTTCTGCAACATTGCATGCCTTGTTGCCAACTCTTCCCCCGAGGTAGACAACCTTTGGAGTTCTTTTGCAAAGTTTGGGTAAGATTCTTGAACTCTTTCAATCGGAAGAGCCCAGGTACGAATGGCTTTTTGAATTTTCTGAGGATTAATGACTCCGGTCGAATCAAAACCTATTAACGCAAGTTGATTTAATATTTCTTGTCGCAGAAGTTCAGCGGACAACTTTTCTGAACCAGTCCCTCCTGTTCGTATGTTTCTCCAAGTAAGACCCTCTAACCCGGGAGTTAGGGCTGCATCAGGATCAACAAAAAAAGATCCGTCTTCGTTTACTTTTATGAAGGGAGCCCTTGCTTGTACAAGAGCAGCATCCAACTCATCAAGACTCCCGGAAGGAATTCTTCCGGGAGTTGTTTGGTTCTGCTGTATTATTTTCGCAAGAATTTGGTTGTGATCGACCTTGGCTCCTCGGTCAGCAGCAGTGGCTAAGTAGTCCGCCACGTAGCCTCTTGTAAACCTAGTATTCAAATCGGCACTAAATTTTCTCGCAGCGTCGTAGGCTGCGGTGGTTCCTGCGTCTCCGAATATTTCCGGGTTTTGCAACCAGTCATCAATGATATAAGTCTGTGCGTCATTGGCTATCCTGGCGGAGTTCTTACCACCGGTTCTGGAAGCGGCTCTTGCTGCTTCGTTCAATAACGCAGTTCGTGTTGCAAGAACTTCGTCCAAAGTATTAACGTTATCTAAAATCCCATTCGGGCCCATTTTTATTGTTTCGTCCCCTGTGGTCGTTGTAGGGACGAGATCTTCTTCAAGGGATCTCAACCTAGCCCGCTGTGCTGTGATGTCTTCGTTGATCTTGATAAGTCTGGGGTCAACGGTATCTCTGGACAAGTCAGCAATTCGTTGTTCTTGACCGGCGATCTGTGTTTGTTTGGTGTCTATCCTTGCTTGCGAAGTATTAAACCCCATTTTGTTCAATTCAGCTTCTAGCTGGGATAGTTTACGCTGGGCCTTTGCGAGAGCAGGGTTCTGGTATGGTCGGGATTCTATCTCGGCCTGTCGAGTTTCCAACTCAACTATTTTTGCCCGGGCATTGCGGATTGCGGCGGGAGTTTCTGGAACGGCCCCGGCGGCTTTCGCCATGGAATCCAACGCTTCGTCAGAAAGAAGACGGTTCTTACCGGCTACTTGGTATAAAATAGAGGGTATTTGATTTCTCTGGGCGACGGGGGTGGACAGAATAATCTCGGCTGCTTTGTCCCCAATCAAGGCCATGTTTTGAGGAGATATCTCTATCTGGTTTGCACCGATGTTTGTCCACAAAGCTGTTTCAATTTCTCGCGCTTCCCTGAAAGCGTTCTGAATACCCTCAACCGCTCGTTCTGCATTTGTAATTCGTGCGCGAGATAACGCAGCAGGGTCCGAGATCATATCCTTTAGTTGGGTGTAAAGAATTGCGTCGGTTGCGTGCGTGGCTAATGCGTCATCTACAAGTTCATCCAGTCGTGCTACGGATCGTTCTACATGCGCGGATGCAGCGGCAGGGTCTGCGTCAAATTGTCTAGCCAAGTTTTTGAAAACTTGTTCTGCAACTTTTAATCGGTCTCCCGCAGATCTCAAAACTTCGTTTTTTATTGGCGAACCTGTTTCTAACCAAGACATTGCTCCAAACATGTTATCCGAAACAAGTCTGAGGGCGGTTCCGACTTCGGCTAACGATTCAACAGAAGGAGGACGGTCTCCAAAAACGGGCACTTCGCCATTCAGATATTTCCCATATACCGCGTTCTGCGAAAGTTGTGCAATGGCGTCGGCATCAGACACTCCTTGACCGCGAAGGTTTGTCCAAGCCTGTGCTGCTTCTCCAAGTTCATCAGAAACGTTTCCGAAATATGCGGGGGTAGAAACGAGAGTGTCCTGTCCGGCTCTTGTTGGAACGTTTTCTAGACCGATTAAAAGTTGTGTTATAAGGCGCTCATTTCCCTTTATGCCCGGTATAGACGCAAGATAACGTGCCGCCAATCGTTGTTGACCTTCCGAACTGAACGGTTCTAGAAGATCCCCAATAATTGGAACGCCTCGTCCCCGGGTAAGCGCGGTCACTGCCGCTTTTGCTCTGGACAAGGCAAAGGGTGCGGTTAGACCGGCCATTATTTTTCCAGTAGGTCCCCACTCGTCCGGGGTTACATGCATAGCACCCCCTGCTATGCCCGAAAGAGCCAGATCTTTTCCCATAAAAACCATGGTCCCAGGTATAGTATACCGCCGCCTCGTCTTTCTGCCGATTGCAAATTCCGCCCCGGGAGAATTTGCCACGGAATACAGGAACCGGTTCAGAGTCGTTGCATCCTGCAAATCCTCTAATTTTAGTCCCTTAGTGAAGGCTTTTGCTCCCAACCGGGCAGCGCCTGAAACAGATAAGCTCCCACCAAAAATGCCGCCAAAAAATTCGGCGTTCCTCTGTGCCTCTGTCACCTGTTGCGGAGTCAAAAGACCGGGTTGGCCTAGGTTGACCAAAACTTCGTCTAGGAGCTTTCCGGTTGCGGAGTGAACCGGCATAATTTCTCGGCTCGGATCAATGACAACGGCCCCTTCATAAAGAGCGTTCGGGTACTCTGTAGAGTACAAACCAAGGGCTTGACCAATCCGGGGTTGTCGGGTTTCCATGTAAGGGCTGTACGGTTCCGGTCGTCCAAATCCAGTCCAAGACAATATGTCTCTGGCAAGGGTGTTAGTGCCAACTGGACTAAACACGTAGTCCAGCCCTCGAAGGATAAGACCCGGCATGTCTACGATAGAGGGAACTCCAAGAAGTGCCTCGCGCGCAACAGCCTTTGCCGCTGTCGTCGGGACAGAGTCGAGTTGTTTAACAGAGTGGTATTCTTTATTGTAGTCGTTTCGAATCACTCCCAACATGTGATCCCATACACGCTGCGTTATGTTTTCGGGAGCCATACCCATGGGTAGGTTAAAAGTGACGCTGCTCGATCCCGGTCTTGGAGGGCCCGGAACAAAAGTCCCGTCTTGCGCCATTTTTCCGTCGACTATAGAGCCTATGTTTAGGGTGATGCTTTGCCTCTGCCTAGCCTCCAAAGCGGGGTCGTAACTTAGAGTACCTTCGGAATCAACCGTTTCTCCCGGAAGCAGACCCCCTGCGGGAGCTTCGGGGGGGACAAATCTTGGGTCCTCTTCTGTAATTGGTCCAATCGTTTGCCCGTCGAAATTCGAAGGCGGCTTCACAAAAGTTTTTATAAACTGATCTACAACATCGTTCTTTATCAAGTTCCCCACGTCTGGGTCGGACAACATCTCAAAGTAAGTACGCTCACTGTTAGGAACATTACGGTCCCTAGCCCGGGGGTCTTTTAAGACCTGTTCATACGTCGTTTGTTGTAAGGTTGCCATGTTTACCCACCAATTAACGTATTGTATACGTGCCGTCTGGTTCTTTAACTACGGGGGATGTTCTGCCGCCCCTCGTCCCGAACGCACCCTGAAATCGAACGAGATTATCCCCTTGTTTTATAAATTCTGCCACAGCTTCTTTGTCGGACAATTTGGGGTACGCTTGTCGGGCAGCAGAAAGAACGCGGTTGTAAATCCGGTTCAGAGAGCCTGAATCAGTGGAACCGGACATTGGGGAAATAGCCCCTCCACGGTGTCCCGGAATAATTCTTCCCGCAGCCGATTCCGTGGCTTGCCGAAGTGTTTCGGCACTTTTCCTAAACTGAATTGCGGATTCTCTGGCACGTCCTAGCCGTTTAAGATCTACGTCGCGCACGGAAGACCTTTCCAACTCGCGAGAAGTGTGGTCCAGATCTACCAAGAAAACTGGGTCGAACACGGCTTTTAAGGAAACGCCTTTGTTAATCCAACGGTTAAGGTTGTTAACGTGACGGGTGTGCAACTCATGTAGTTTTTGGAAGGTCGTTGTATCTGAGTCTCTTTCTCCAACAAAAGCAGCCAGCAAGATCCTAATGTCTTGGTCCGAGGGCCGTGAATCCGTAATTAGGCTAAACGCACGAGCTTTGTATCGGCTCAAGGCACCTAAATACTCGGCGGCTCTTTCAAACTCCGTGAGGTCAATAGCCTCCGCTCTATCGGAATTGTTCCGTAAATATTCGAAAGCTTTGCGTTTCAGGGCCCTGTCCGCTTCGTTTAATTGGTTGTCGGGTTTAGCTATGTCGGCCCATCTATCACTAGGCATCGTATAGGTGCCGTCTTGCCCCGTCCATGATTCCCAAAGTTCGCCAAAACCTGTCTGACGCATCTCGGCCAGCCATGTACCGTCAGAGAACCATGCACCACCCTGGTCTTTAAAACGGCGCATAATCATGTTGTCACGAATAGCGTCTGTTTCGTCGGTTACTGCCTGTTGAAGGTTTTTGGCTTGATTTCCTTTGCCAACGTTTAATCCAGCCGCAGGTTTATACACCTCTGATGCACTGTTGTAAGCTGTCGTAGCTTTGTCAAACGCTTCCCTGAACTCACTGCCGCTTAGTGTTCTTTCACCCAACTCTTGAGCCACTCCGGGCAACTTTTTCCACAACCCGCTAAAGAGAAGAATCTTTTCTTCGGCATCTCCGAGAGGTCGAACCCCGCCATATGCGTCATCAAACGCCTGTTTTATTGTTGGAAATCTTTTTTGCGTTTCTAGTACGTCGTCACGTGACACTTCTTTCGTAAAACCACCATGGACCCCGCCGCCAAGTTGTATAGAACTGCCGCTCTTTGTCCAAGGGTCGAAAATACGGGGATCAATCACTGGTTTCCACAACTGGCTCACGCCTGTTGGTCGGTCTTCTAAATCCGCCTGTCGAGGATCTCTTAAAACCATCCTTTCTGCATATGCCATCGCCTGTTCGTGATTCATGCTGCCGACAAGTTTCGTTGGGGTGGGCAGGTTGCGTGCCGTTGTGTAGTGAAATTCAAAGGGCAAGCCTTTGTTTTGGACAAGGGGTTTTTGTCCCGGTGCGTACTGCCAAGAACCCCTTGGTCTAACTGCCGATTCTTGGAGGGCAACAGGAGATTCCAAAGCTCTTTTCCGCGCTTCTGAGGGCGCAAACCCCTGCCCGAGATATCCGTAAAAAGCCTCTTTTTGTGCGGGAGTCAGGCCCTTTAGGGCCTCCATATAGCGAGCTTGGGTAGCCTTCTGATCAGTTGGCGGTACATAATTTAACTTGCGAACCCGCAAATTCACTAAATCTTTGAGAAAAGATTCCTGTTTCTCGGGTGAGGAAGCAAGTCTTTTTAAGTCGGCCTGAGTTAAGGATTGGTTGTTGAGGTTTTCTCGCTGGTCCGCAGTTAAGTCAGTTCTGCGATTAACTTCTTCTCTATATAGATCCTCATAAACGGGACGCATGCTCTGGTACAGCTTCTCGTCTGCTCCAGTTTCCCAAAACTTTTTTTGATATTTTTCGTCTACAAATTGCCCGCCTTCTCCGGTTTCTTTCCAGCGGAACACACCCGGAGCCGTCTGCATCAGAACAGCTTGGATAGTCTTTTGAGTTTTTTTCCTGGTAGCCGGGTCTACTTCGGTTACCGTTAGTTCTTTTATGGTTGTCCCGAAAGGCTTGCCCTTTGCTGGGAAGGGTTCTTCAATGTCCGGTTTATTTACTGTTAGTAACTCATCGGCCTGCGCTTGAGTTATGTTAACAGTTCTTCCTTTGACATCGAACATCGTCAAACTTCGTGTCGGGTCAACTTCGTGAACAAGAGTATGCTGGTTAACGCCTTCTCTCATTTCTATGTTTTTACCAAGTATGCTTTTCGCTTTTATAACCTGAGCTTTAGTTAAGTCGTCTCTGACATACAACCTTTGCGTCTTCGGATCTTTATAGTTAGCAACATCGGTTGGAAAATAATGTGTTCCCGATACTGGATTTAGATATTTGCCGTTTTGCATAACAACAAAACGTTGGTCACTACCTTTCCAGAATAATTGTGGAGAGTACTGGGTCCGAGGACCCGTTGTTGTATCTGGTATCAGTTGAACGGCTTGCATAACATCCCGTTTTACAAGTCTAGACTTACCTTTCCCGTATGATTCAGGAATCAAAATTACTCTCGGCTCTCGTGTTGCCCCGGTAGCCTTGGTTGCGGCCACCGTTGGGGGCTTCTCGCTCAATTGTTTACTAGGAACTTCTTCCGACGTACCGTCGTTGTTAATTGAAACATATTTTGGAAGATTTGTTAGTTTATCAACTGTAATAAAACCTAAGAAATCACTGGTTTTACCGTCTACCGTGCGCTGTAGCCCTTTGGTTGGGGTGTAGTCTTTTTGTACCAAAGACCTAGCCATCGCGAACCGTTTGGCGCTTGCCGCGTCTTCCTGACCCAGACGTTGTTGGGTCATGGTCAACGCTGCTTGAGACAACCGCGCCTTGTCAGCTTTCTCCGCCTCTTTTAATGCACGTCTCTGCTGCATCATCTGACCCGAGACCGTACTGGCGTCTCCCGCAAGCGGAGAAAGTAGCTCACGGGACAACGTGCTGATAGGGGATTCGCCGCGTTGGGGAGTGGCCCCCGCCGCCGCAAAACCACGTTGAGCCAGCGAAAGAGCAAGTTGCAACTTGCCGAGATTCTGGGATTCTTCCAACTGTTTAGAGTAGTCAGTAGGCTCCAGTCCGGGAAGTCCGGCCAAGATTCGTCTTTGTTCTAGAAGTTTTTCTCCCGAAAGTTTCGTGGGAACAAAAACGTTTCCTTTTTTGAGTAACTCTTCTATTTCTCGGGTTTTGGCAAGCGGGTCCTCCGTGTTTGAGGTCGGTGTTTTCAAGGTCAATACCATAAATACCTCCCACTAGGCCATGCCTTGGCCCATGGGCCCGGCACCTTGCATCATGGCTTGTAGAACCATTGGATCAACGCCCGTGGCTTCCGGTGCAACGTCCATGATCCCCTGACCACGGGACATTCCACCTACCGCATTCACAAGGGCTCCTGTTTCAGCAGCCATGCCATCCGCCACAACCCCCTGTGAACCAACAGAGGCTATTCCTCCCAGGTCTTCCATGCCTCCAAGTTCTTGCAACTCTTCTTGCATGAGAGAACCTACGCCTTGGTCTATTTCTGCAAGTTGGAGAGTAGGTTGAACAAGGGTCAGGACAGAATCCGGGGTCCTGTTCGCGTCTTCCTCACCTACGACTTGTGCCAACTTTGCACGGTACGTGTCAATGTCTGCGTCTTCTTCCCAGACAACGTTCATTAGGTCCCTGAAATCGCCCGCCATGTCTATGTTGGAAATCGCCCGACCGACCTCTTCGTTGACGGCGTTGGAAACGCCTTCTTCACCGAGTTCTCCAGCAGCGGCCTGCAACTCCTGATCGGCTGCTTGCAAAACTTCCGGGGGAAGGTTTTGTGCCTCCTGATAGATTGCCGCCTCTTCTTCCGGCATCATCAGGGGCATGTCTTCGGCCATTGGAGGCACCATGCCCCCGTCGGCCATGCCGGTGGGATTTGATGCCATGAAGGATTGTAGTTCTTCCGGAGAGGGCGCTCGTCCATACATTTGCATGAACAAAGCAGCCATGTTGGACCCGGGCACCGCTCCAGCTAAATTCGTTAGACCATCTTCAACGGGACGTAACGCCCCGGCTTGCTCAAGAGCGTTGATCATAAGCCCGCCCGCCGCCATGGGAGCCGCATCGCGAAACATTGTTCTGTCGTATATACCTGCCATGGGTTTTTCCTTGCTAGAATAAGCCGCCCAGTTGTTTGGCTGCTGCTGCGGTTCCGAGAAGTCCCGTACCAACACCCGCTATCTGCTGAAAGGCTGAGGGCGTAGGTGCTGACGGCGCTACTTGAGACCCTAGAATTGTTTGTGTTGAAGGGGCTCCCTTATAAATATCAGACAAGAAAGCAACCCTGCTGTAGGGTTCGTACTGTTGGCGCTGGATATTTCCTCTTTGGGCGTCCAGTACGGCTTGCTGTTGCCTCTGCTGTTCCTGACCCAGTTGCTGTAGTGTTGCTATGTCCCGGACACCTGCGCTTTGCTGTAATTGCGCGGCCCCAAGTTGCTGGCCTCCAATCCCAGCTTGTTGGCCTCCAATCCCAGCTTGTTGTTGTCCCAAAGCCCCGTACAAACTGGCAATACCGCCGTAAAGCCCGGATTGTGCCTGCTGCCTTCGTTGTTGATTTTCAAAGGCGGTTTGGGCGGTTTGGAGAGCTTGCGTGTAGTTTTGAGCATTTAGTTGTGCCAGTGCCCGCGCTCTTGAATCAGCCAAGTTCCGGTCCAATTCTGCACTTTGGACTCCAAAACGGCTTCCACCAAGAGCGCGCGCCCCAACGCCCTGTGCCGCAAGCTGGTTGCGGGCCAAGTCTCCTTGCCGGTTTATTTCGGCAATGGTCCTGTCGATAACTTGTTGTTGATAAGGGTTGGTGTAAGCCGACAGGTCTGTAGGCGCAAACAACTGGCCGCTTCCGGCAATTGCCTGCTGGGCGGAGGTTATGGGAGCTTGAGCTTGAGCCAGGGTGCCAAGTCCCGTTCCCAGGGTGCCAAGTCCCGTTCCCAGGGTGCCCGCGCCGGTTGTCAACAAAGGTTCGTAGCCGCCGATACCACCGGCCCGTTGGGCCGCAGTCTGGGCTTGCGTCTGTAAACCAGTAAAACCTGCAATCTGTTGTTCAGGAAGCTGAATTGCCGTATCAGAGAGACCTTTTGCAGACTTGATCAAGCCCAATTTTAGGGCTTCAATTTCCGGGGCTTCGCGGACAATTTGTTCTTGGACTGTTCTCTCAACCATGATTACGCCCTCATTTCAAAGTTACGCATCATGTCGTAGAGATTTTTAGCCCCTGCATAACGATCCCCGTTGCCTGACGGGTCAGCCCCGCGTACCGATCTGGCGTTCATTACAAACTCACCGTCTGAAAGCATGGCCGGGATGTCGTCTGAGGTTTCTGTCCCCGGCCCTTCGACCAGCATCTGTCTGCGCGGAAATTCGGCCATTCCACCCTCAGAACCCTGTAGGGCCGGGAAGGTGGTTGGAATTAGTGGCGTACCACTAGGAACAAACCGAGTGGGGCTAAGTTGAGCCACATCGTACTTTTCCCGATTTTTTTTGTAAAGGTCAGGACCTGTGGGACCAAGGTCTGCAACAAGGTTAAGGTCTTTCTGGGTGGGCTGCGGCACTTCTTCTGGGGGATCGAACGCGCCACCAAGGTACGCGGCCCCCGCCCCAAGAGCTAATGTTGGGCCGTACTTTTGAGCCACTCCGGGCATTGTAGCGGCAGCGGCTCGTTTGCCTGCACTTATTACTTCTTTAGCAACAACATCGCCTGCTTTTAAAGCGTCCACAACAGTTGCGTTAGGACCTAAAATGTCCTGCGCCTTAGCTAAAGACGCAACGCGACTAGCAGCCCGTTGGGCCGGTTCTCCTACAAGATACTGACCCGCCTGTCCCGGCACTTCGTGAATGGATTTTGCAAAAGGTGAGTATTGCAGACCTGTTTCC
>Ga0114908_1000812_pt1 | contig 16742 bp, 6 predicted proteins | sample MalvireepMed_s17_FD_87292 | JGI IMG/M metagenome (GOLD analysis project Ga0114908, IMG submission 87292) | Marine viral communities from the Global Malaspina Expedition - Malaspina viral metaG DeepMed_s17 | ecosystem: Environmental > Aquatic > Marine > Oceanic | place: Mediterranean Sea... | reverse complement strand
TTTACTAATCTTCCAAATATTGATTTTTTAAAAGAAGAATGCAAAATATGGCTTACAACAATATTAGACAAGTTTGACCCTGAAAAAGGATCAAAAGCTTTTTCTTATTTTAGTGTTATCACAAAAAACTGGTTTATTCATAAAGTAAAAAAGCACAGCAATCAAACAAGAAGAGAAGTTCTTTTAGACGAAGTGAAAAATAATGTTGACCGTGAACACATAGTTACTTATAACAATTATTATGAACTACGTAATGAAAAAGAGTTTTGGGCCTTGTTACATAAAGAAATTGGTGGCTGGGAAATTGAAAACTTAAAAACTAATGAAAGAAAAGTATTAGAAGCAATAAAGATTTTATTCGAAAACTCTGAAGATATCGAAATTTTCAATAAAAAAGCTATTTATTTATACTTAAGGGAGATTACAGGTTTGAATACAAAACAGGTGGTCAACAATCTTAATAAATTAAGATCGCGATATCGGGAGTTTAAAAAAGAATGGGATCAGAGTTAAAAAATGTACAAGAATATATTCAAGAAACAGTTCAAAATATAAGAAATGATCGTAGCGTAACAAATAATCTTTTAACTGATTTGTTAATAGAAATGAAAAAAACGTCTGATTTGGACACTCATAAGCAATTAGGCTTTATTGCTTCCAAATATGTTGAAACTCTACAACGATCAAACGAACAACTAGTAAAAATTGCTGCACTTTTACAAAAAAGGGTTTCTAAAGAAGAATATGCCTCTCTTTCAAATGAAGATAAAGATGAATTATTTGATTTAATTCAAGGCAATAAAAAATGAGTGATTTAGGAAATCTATTCCCTGATGCCGAATTAGTCGACCGGGAAAACCTCCCAGACCTGTATACCTCCGTTATTGCGGCGAATGTTGAAAAATTTAAGACCAAACACGATCTTACTAAATTTAATGGATATGAAGCGATTGTATATGGCATTGACAATACTCATGCGCATGAATATTTAACTGATGATGACGCGATAAGAATGAGATCTTACCCCGGTTTTATTTCAGGAAAGTTTAAAATTTATGCTCATGTCGAAGACATTATGTCGATGGTTCCAAAGCCACATGGTTTTATGAGAAATTTCCCTTCAGGAGAAAGCGGTGGCATACAAGACACTCTCTTGGGAGAACAGGTTCGTATGTTGCCTCGGTTTTATGTAAGAGAAGATATGTCGCCACCATCATTGGGAGACAGGGTATGGGTTGATTGGCGTATAAAACCAAGCAATGATACGTCACAGTGGAAGGAGCCCATATACTTAGGTCAGATCGCCCAAAGTCGACCACACAAGGTAGATATAGAAATTCCTTCAGAAGGCGCCCAACGAGCATATACGGAAGTGACCCAAGGCAAAATTCGAAGGACTAGTCCTATAATTGATGAGAATCTTTATAATAATCCTCCTCCTGGCTATCCCAATATAGCGATGGAAGGTGTTCTAGAAGCTTCGGGTTTAGTGCACATGATAAAAGAAATATACATAAATAAAGAAATAGATTATTCGAAAGTAAAAAAATATAATATTATACCTGGATCTAAGAAAATTGAAGATATATCCCCGGAAGCGCTAGCTAATGGCAAATACATTCAGCATCATCCAAAAAATAAAGTTTTCCTTTTACCAGACAATGTTACAATTAAGCAAAGAAAAGCAACAAAACTTTTTATAATAAGAGAAACAGGAAAAAATTATATAGAAACATATAAAAATATTTATTCTAGCCCAACAATGCATTATAATATTGCAATGAATTCTGTTTTTGATGGCGCCCACAAAGGTTTGAAGCAAAAATCTGTAATAAATAAAGATAGGCTTTGTACTATTAGAGTTAATGTGCCATATGGTTTAGTTATTAATGAAAAAGATGAATTTTCTGCTAATTCTGTTGGTTGTATGATCTCCTCTCCATTCGATGGCAAACATTTTTTTGGCACTGAAGCACTATGGGATAGAAGCAAAACAGTAAAACAAATTAACGAGAGCGATAAATTTAAAAATTTTAAATCCAAACTCAACACATGGGTTACAGAAAAAAAACTACCAGATGGCTCGGATCCATTTATTCTTGGACCATATGGTTTACCGGGTCTTCGAACAGGAAAAATGGCTGATCAAAACTCTTCTGTTCTATCATTATCTAATAGTCACTATTGGTCTGGTAGATTAACTTGGACCTCTACGGGACATTATTTTTTGCCCACTTTGGATCAAGTTGATGCTTTATATGAGTTGCTGACTAGTCTTTTCGAGAGTCCACCAAGAACAAATTATTCTTGGGGATTTAAAAAGCCCACAAAACATAAAAATTTATTAACCTGGAATTTCCCAGCATCAGGGGGTGGTTCTCCGTTACTTTCAATGAATCATTTCATAAATACACAAAAATATTATACTGAGACCGACCCAGCTTTTCCATGGGGTCAAGTTGGGCCACTTTTATATGAAAAACGAAATAAGCCTATTCACTTGTGGGAAGAAGGATTAAAACAAAAAGGACCAAAGGCTATATATGGAATAGTTTCTTATTCTAGATGGGGGACCGATAGTAGCCCATTTATAGAGTACTATATTTTAAGTCGAACATTAGGCTTAGGACACATGGAATCATGGTATGTTTCTTTAGCTGTGGCTGCAGAAACATATCCTAAAATACAACAAGGAAAGGGCCTAGGCCCAACAATAATACCTGCTTTCGGAGATATTGCTCTAAATAAATATCTTGAAATAGGACAAAAAATGTGGTTCAAAGCGCTAAGGTATTTACAAGATAAAAAAGCGCTCACACCAGAAGAAAAAGCTAAAGAGACTATACCTCCTGCACAGAGTCTTGATAGCCCTGATGATTATAATATTGGTCCTCGTTGTGAATATTAGAGAAGGAGATTGTTGTGGCTATTGACAGATCTAGAGAAAATGCTATCGCTAAGACTAGCGAATCAGCAAAAATAGACAAATTAGGAATTAATTGCGGAAATTTGCGAGAGCCAATAGCTCAATTTGCTAAAGCAGATTGTGAAAAAATTACATCTGGTAAAAATAATTCTTATATTGTTTTAGGCAGAGATCGACCTTCATCAAAACACTCAGGATATGGGGGTGCAGGTGCGCCACAATGCGGAATGATTGATCTTGTTGCAGGTAGAATGAGTTGTAAAGAGGGCCCACAAGAAACATTTACTAGTACAGATGATACAGCTGAGCCAGTATTAGTTGATCCAATGTTTGTTCCATATCGGCCATTATTACAGGGTCTATCGAGTAACGAGGTAGCTGTTGAATGGGCGTCTGATGCTGCTAGAGTGTATATTTGTCAAATGACCGATGTCGACGATAATTTTAATTTACCTGAAGGAAGAGTTGGAACCAGTTGGAACAAATCAGCTGTTGCTGTTAAGGCAGATGCTATAAGAATTATTGGAAACGAAGGAATTAAAATTTGTACAAACATAGATGGCACTAATTCTTCTGGTTATCTTACAACAAAAAGTGGTATCGATTTAATCGCGAATGGAGAAGCTAGCACAGACAACGCAGAACTTATTAAACATGGTAAAAAAACATTATTAGGAAAGGGTGCATCTTTGCAACCTTTAGTTAAGGGCGATAATTTAAGAGCATGCTTGGATGAAATTGTGGAAGAATTAATAAAATTACAAAGCACAATGCAAGGATTTATCACCGATGTAATAACAGCAAACGTACTAATCGGAATGCATATGCATCCTCCGCCGATACCATATATTCCAGTTTTGACTGACGCGGATCTCATGAACGCTACAACGGATATTAATAATACGCTTGCTACAAAAAGCTTAGCTTCTGTTAAAGGGCATTCTAAAAATTTTGATAATATAAAAAATAAATTTTTAGCAAAAACCGGAAAATGTTTCATTAATAGTGAATATAATAACACGAATTAGGATAAACTATGGCACTATACCTCAAAGAGAAGCTTGATATAATACAAAAAATTAGGGACAAATGGGAATCAGATAAAGATATATGGGACTCAGGACTTCTTGGGACCCAGATCACAGATATAGAAGTCCCCCTCGACCCCGGCGCCGAGTTTAGACCAGGGTTCCCTAGACAAGTGACGGATTCCAACAGCTTTATTTACCAAGTGACAGAAAACAACATTTCTATGGCTAGCATAACACCATTAAGTGTTGACTCTGCAAATTCTGATCCAACTGGTGAAACTGATAGCAAAAAATCAGAAGTCCAACTCTGGTATTATTATAAATTTGATTGGAGAGGCTATCAAAATATAGTGGGGGATGATGTAGAAGATTATGATTTTAATGGAGTGCTTACAGATTATTTTAAAAAATTAGCACTAGCTTCAATACCATATGCAGTACGCTTGTGGGGTAAAAAATTTAAACCAGATGTTAATCAAGAAGAATGGTATAATAAATATGTACAATTTGGAGATTTTGACGTCAAATCCAGAGTAGACCCTTCCACTGATCTTAAAGATAAAGAACACTTAAGTCAAGTTAATCCTGGTCTTACATTTTTATTTGGAATGGCACAGAAAGGTTTTAGTGAACTTATTGACGATGATACTGTTGAAATTGATATGGCAGATCTCGCACCAGAAAACGCTATTATTGTAAGACTTGACTCAATCGATAAAGAATTTAATAAAATAGCCAGGACATTGAAAATATATCACGGGATTAGAAAAGAAATGGAAACTCCATTTGATATTGAACCAATCGAATGTGATTTCGAAAAAGAAGCTGATCTGATAAAAGAGGTTGGATCAGCAGTAAAGAAATTATTAAAAGATTCGGCCGAAAAAGGCGGCGGAGTATCAAGTGGAGTACTTGGAGACCAACCAGAACATAAGACCTCTTCTCAACTCGAAGCCTTCTTCAAATATCCAGAACTATGGAATGATCCTAAAAATATTATTGAAATTGGCATAACAAATAAGTGGGAAGTTGCTTATGTGAGAGAATATGCCCCTGTAGGTACTTTTAGAAAAAATTTAAGCACTGCTTCCGGCTGGGATGCTGTAGAAACGCTAGGAAAGATTCAACAAGCTAGAATTATTGGAGGAGGATATAGTAAATCACAAAAACAAATGTTTGCTTCTTTTAAACAACAAGAGGGTGTACGAGATCCAAGAACTGTCGCATTTGTTTCTAGAATGCACGGAAGCAATGGTTTTAATGATGGTCTTAAAACAGAATATAATTCAAATCCCCAAACAGGAATTCCTAACCAGCCAATATTGGATTTTATTAAAAAAGTAATATTACCTGATGGATCGACTGTTTCGTGGAAATCAGAGGACCCAAAAGCCTGGCAAAAAGCAACAGAAGTTTATCTAAAAAAACATGGAGGCTCTGTTGCTACTCCTAGACAAAGAGCACAAGCTGGTGCCAGATTAAATAATCCTAGTTGGGCAGCACAATATGAACAATATAGTAAAAATTGGATTATTAACAAAACAGATCAGTTTTTTGCTAGTTTACCACAAACAAAAGAAAGATTAAGGATTAACGAAGGTTCACCATATATTCTAGATGCACTTTATACTGACGTTTTAAGTCGAGCAGATGTAAAAAGATTAACAGCAGAAGTAATAAAATGTTGGCTAGATCCCAATTCATGGCTTGAGCTTGCTTGTAGATATGCAATGAAAGAATTAGGAGTTGATGCCTGGTTTGAACAAATGCAAAAAGATGGCACAATGGATAAACTAAAACAAAGTGCCGAAATAGGAAATCAAATCAGCGATTCATTTAATACTATAGCAAGCGAAAAAAGAGTGACCCAAGCTACTTTTGACCGGCTTGATACAGAAAGAAATAAATATAACAATCAAGGTTTAGAACTATTAACTAAAAGAAAAGCCATAGAAGCAGACCTTAATGTGGCCACAGATTCTGAAGACAAGAAAAGATTAAGGCAAGAAATAGAATCTATCAATTTTGAATTAAAAGTAGCAGTAGGCAGAAGACGACAAGTTGAAATGGACTCAGGAATAGCAAGCGTTAATAGGGCAACTGGAGCATGGGTACCAATGACCCCTGAAGGCGCCTCAAGGGCCGCAAAATCGGCCCAAAATATTTCAAACGCAATAATGGATATATCTGATCCAAATTTTAAAAAAGAACTTTGTGCAAACATAATAAGTTATAGTTTAAAAGCAGCACAGATGCTTTATGATTTGTACAGAGTCACGGCGGAATACTTTAAAGATGACCCCAATAAAGAAGATGGAAACGACTCTCTAAAACAAGAAAATAGACCTAAAGCTCAAACTGACGATATTGGACTGTATTTTGTAGAGGCGGTTCGCGCAATTGCGGCGCAAGCTTTGGCAACTACAGTGCTCTTTTTTGTTAGAAAGCTTTTAACTGAATTGGTCGAGGCGTGCCAAAAGCTTAAGAGCAGTCTATGGGACGATATTAATAAAGAGGATTCAAGAAAAAATGATAAAATTCCTGGGAAGGCTCGGTATAATGATCTACTAGCACAAACTCCATCGAAAGCTGCACGCGATTTAACAGCAAAGCTGTCTGGCTTCATTGATATAGCTGATGAAGATATTACTACCGATCTTCTTGGTTTAATGGAAGATTTAGAATTATTATTGTCTCAACTAGAGATATGCGCTTTAAGCAGAGGCACTGCTACAGTTGAAGTTTTAACAATTATTAAGAACTTGCTACAAATAAGATATAACAAGCTTTATTTAAATTTGAAAGGCGAAGATAAATCTCTTTCGTTTGCAAGAATTAAAAGCTTTTTTATTAATTTTGAACCTTTGATAAAAACAGAATATTGCGAGGAGTTACAAAAATCTGATAAACCGTTACAAATTTATCAAGAGTGTCCTCCCTATATTCAAACTTTATGTGGAGATTTATTAATTGGGCATTGTACAAATGAGCAAATTGATAATATTTGCAAAAGAGCTAAAATTGATAGGCTGGACGCTCTTCTTGATTTAATTGATATTGCATATAACCCTGAACGTACAAATATACCTGATCCAGCCGATCCTAGAAGTCCAAATGCAGTGCCACAGGATATGTATCCCAATAATATAATAAATGACATGTTGGCAGATCAAAATTTAAGACCAGCGGCTAGTGCATTCAAAAGTGAAATGTTTGCTTTTTCAAATAAATTATTTCACGAGGGTACTGCTGGCTTTCCAGCAGTAACAGATGACGATGCAGGAAAGGTTGCTAAAAGACATGCCAATGCTGCTGAAGGTCCCGATGGTGCTAAGCCATGGTCCGGAAGCCCGGGCGACGATACTGCGAATTTGGTGCAGCCACCTAAAGAAAAAACGCTATTAAAGCCAATACAGAATTCTTTAATCAGCCCACTTAAATGGGAGCCCGAACCCGGCACTACTAGTCTCAGTAGTTTTAACTTACCGCAATCCTTTACCGCAGGCTGGTGGATAAATTGGCAATTAGTTGGTGATGAAACTTCGCAAATTATAAGATTAGGCCGCTTTGGCGACAATCCGAAATGGATAAAAGGGCAGCTTACATATCCGATGAGAGAGGGAAAGGTAACTTTTTTACCTGTAGCAAGATTTGATTCATTTTTGAATATTTATGGGACTACCGCTCCAAAAGTAAAAAATGGAATTTTAGAATTGACTTCTTTTAAAGATAATTCTGGGTGGGCTCAAGGCCCACTTGATGATCATTTTGAAGATTTATTTAGTTCTTTATCCGCAGAAGAATTTTACGATAAAGTGAATAGTATGTGGCCAGAGTGGTCAGGAAACAGTAATAGTTCTCTTGAGGGATCTGAAAAAGGATTAAAATTTATTTTTAATTTATTAGTAAAAAACATTGGAAATAGAATTTTTTCTAAAGTATACGAATCTATACTTTTCACACCAGAAGGCAAAGAGACACTTGAATCATTTTTTAATAATTTTTTCCCACAATTAGCATTTAATGCAGATCAGAGTTGCGATGTAAAAGAAGTTTCTTTGTTGAAGGTTAATAGTGTAAAAAAATATATACAGGATAGGAATAATGATTTAGAAAAAGAACTACATCAGCCAAATTTGAACGAGGAAACCCCAAATTTAGCCAGAGCACAAGCTGAAGGGGCTGTCATGACATTAATGAGAGTATATGCTTTTGAAACTGCTCTTCGTTTGTTACCCATGCTTCCTATTATAAGAATTAAAGATATGTTAACTTCTGAAATAATAATAAATGTTTTATTAGAACACATATTATATGAACTGGCAATGCTAGATTATAAAAAAGTACGTAAAACCTTGTCAAGTAAAAATGCCAAAGACCTTAGAAACACTAAACCAGTAAAAGGCAATCAGCTTGATCCAAGCGGAGGAAGATTAGAATATACTCAATCTCCTTCAGGCGAAGGAAGATTTGTAGAAGAACCTCCATGCCCAGCAACTGCCGCAGAAAATGGTAAAGCTTTTGAACCAAAATTTCAGGCACATGTAGTTTATTATGCAAATAATATAATGAAGGGCAGGGTAGCTAAAAAAGTAGAAGAAGGAGAAGTTTTATTTGATCCGATAACAAAAGAAGAATATACACACTCTGTAGATTATAGCACTGGCATGCCCATAGACATCAATCCATATAGTTTAAGTGGCATTTCTTATTTATTAAAAGAACAAATGGCCGAGATCTCTGATTTTCTTGAAAGAGAATTCAATTTCCAGAAAATACCTTTGTCTAGTGGCGGCACAACAGAAGTAGATATAAAAAGTTTTGAACACTTTTTTCTAGAATCTTTTTTATATAAAGATATGCTAGCCAAAGATAATGCACTTGGTGGTCACATTGTACACAACGAGGGTTTGGCTATAGGCGACATTCCATGGCAAAGCACACAGCCCATGGCCAAACAAATGCTTGGACCAAAATCCGATTTTTTTGATTTAATGCCTTCGATTAATAATTTAAGTGACAACTGGCCCACCGAATGGAATATATCATATCCAGAATATATTAAATCTATTTTTGATGACTATAGCGGTACCGATAAAGAAGATAAGGTATATAAAACCGATATATCGAAAGAACTTGATCAAGGAGGGTTGGAAAGTAACTTAAATTCTCATATAATAATGAACCCGCGTTTTTATGAATTAGGGCTAGTTTCTTCGTATTGGCAAAATGAAGAAGTTGTTAATTTGATTGAGAAGGCCAAAGAACTTGCCAGTACAATTATTTATAATAGCGGCCAAAATATCAATGACGCTGGCGAATGGGTAGAAGTTGAGGTAGATGTTAATAACACACTCCATGTCGACGCGCTACAAAGTATTATAAATAAGCTTAAAGAGTTAGGCGTAGTGATTACAGCACCTCCGGAGATTGTTGTTAAAGAAGGTAAGGAAGCTTCCAAATTTGCCTTCATTTATAACGCGGCTTGGATAACTCCACCGGGATTATCCGAGGAACTCAAGAACTTTTTACCCGAAGGGACTGCTCCACCTGCAGGACAAGTTTTATATGTTTTGACAAATTTTGCTCGTGAAGCGGGATTTGAAGAGGGTGGATTTATATTAGAACCTTATATCCGCGTTAAACAACATACACCTTTTGAAGAAACTGATTATTTTGAAGCTGATCCACAAATTAAGCAAGCCCTAGCAGAAAAGGCATATAAAGACAAATTTGACGAGTATACTGACAATAAAACGTCGCTCCAAGATGCCATGATCTGGGAAAAGTGTAACGACGGAGGCGCCGGAGGCGCCACTAATGCAGAATACAATGCCTGCTCACAAGCAATAATAGATAATTGGCACTCTACCACACAAATCGCCGCTCAACAAGCTTATAACAATGTTGTCGACACTCCATTTAAGTTACAATTTGATAAACATTTAGGTGATTTTTGGAAGCCCAAAGGGGCTTATATTAATATAGCCCATTGGTCAAACTCTATGTCTGGAAAAGGTTCAACTACATCGGAGTCTTTAGATCCACTTAAATTGAATTTAAATCCTGAAGGGGCAAAGCGACCTCACACTGATTGGTTTGATCAGTGGATGTATGGGCTAAGGCTAGTTTATGTTCTTCCACTAAAAACGAATACAACCGATAGCTTTTCAACGGATAATGAACTTTATGAGATACCAAGAGATGAGGTTCTAACAGCATTCAATGATTATATTGGAGTTGAGCATATTAATGCGAATGATCCGTGGGATATTTTGAATAAAAAAGCTTATATTTTACATGAAAGAATTAATTTAGCGACTATTGGTCAAAATAAATTATATTATGAGTTGCTACAACAAAAGAAAATAGAAGAGCTACCGGACCTGTCACGAGAAATGGTTTCAGGGCTAGTTGGTCCACCTATTTTTTCTGTGCCGATGTTAGAAGTTGAGGTACCTGTTGGTAGTGTTACATATGATGAAAAACTTTATGCAAAACAAATAGTTTACAGTGAGGCATATAATGATGCCATAGCCAATGGTAAATCTCCAGATGAAGCAGCAAATGAAGCAGAAATTGCCAGCAATGATTTTTTTGAAAAAATAAATTCTTCTGTTCCTCTAAACTATTTTACATTTCAAAACTGGAACAATCGAAGCGATTATCCCTTAGAACAGCTTTTATGTGCAATGATGAAAAATAAAGAATTTGATTTTTTTACTAAAATTTTCCCGTTAGAAAATTATAAAGCTTTGCTTGGTTTATATTTGTTACTACAAACATTTGAAATGAATGAATACCAAGGAGAATATTCTAGTCTTTTCGCGCAAACAAAGGGACAATTAAGACATATTTTTTATTCTAATACATTGGCACACGATCGTAATACCAATATACCAATAGACAAATCGGAAAATGTACAAGCACAACAAAATGAAGAGGCCCCAGAAGATTGGTGGGCCAATCTCGGAGAACTTTTACTTGGCACTCCTCCAAATTATGCTAAAATTTTTGCAATGACCCCGATCGGTGTACTAAAAGCAATGGTAACTGTTACTGACCCATCCTGGAAAAATGTTCCATGGACGGTACCGGGGATTATTATGCATCTTTTACAGAATAAAGCAGGCGCATTATCTGGACCGTGGTTTTCTAGCGATCAGGACGCGAAACCCTCACAAAAAGCACTAGTCCCATGCCCAGAACAATTTAGTGCAAAATCTTCTATAGATTTTACCCAGGATGAATTAGACTTCATTGAAATGATGAAGTCTTATGGTCTTGGATTAGAAGATAGAAATTTTATTCTTTTGACTCCTTATAGACTTCCTACGATCTTAGAAGGCGGGAAGGCAATTAATGAGGAAAGCAATGTTGATTTCAGTCAAGATCATTATTTTAGTGAATCAGCTTTGTTTAAAGTATTATTATCTGCTTGGAAAAATAAAAAAAGCGAAGAGTTACAGAAAATAAGTGTTATTTTTAACAATCTAAGAGAATATTACGATGCATCCCTTGTTCTTTTTCAATCTTTTAATGACCATTCTAAAAATTATATGAATCATGCATATAAAGTCTACGAAGAATATTATAAACCAGCAGGCGCATGGATCGTAGGGACCGATTTTGAAGAGACTTTATTTATTAATTGCAATGAAATTGATGACCTCCGATATAATGGGTATAACGATGTTAACGATGTTTGTGCAAATAATTTTATGTTTGAAAAGGTAAAGCAACAAGTAAATGCTTTAGAGCTGTTATTTAATACAATATTGTCTCAAATAGAATTAAACCTTCCTCAGAATTCTTTAGAGCTTATGGGACCAACAGATATGGTTTTAATTGATGAAAGTGACGAGAAAGTACCATTATTAAGCAATACTATTTCTCCTATAGATCAAGAAAAACTCTTCCCATATGGGACATCTTTAAATGAAGATCAGGTTATTGAACTTATTAACAATGAAGATTCGCTTAGCTATGCAATACCTAGTTATTTGATATCTGAAAAACAATTGGCATATAAAATATCTCATATTTTGACTAATTTAGTTGGGCATAATAAGAAACTATTTGAATTTAAAGGTTCTGGTATCAACGCCGCGTGGCAGGGATTGGTGATGAGCCCCCTCACACATGAGAACTGGTCAACTGCTAAAAAAACAATTAATTTTAATTCTGTTGACGGCCACGATTTGAGAACTTTTTGGCTAATGGGGAACGATTGGGATGAGCTTATCAAAGGCCCGGGCAATGGCAAACCCATGTGGCATTTTCAACTTGGTAGCGTACACCCAAATGCAAAGCCACATTCAGCAGATTTTATGATGAAACATCTTTTTAAAGCAGAGGAATATACCAATTACCCAACAAATAAACTTAACAGCTTTGTTAATCTTTATAATCTTACTAAAGAATCCTTTAGTTACTCTAACAATTTAGTTGGTTTTCATCTTGATGCTTTGACTAAAGACCCAACCCATAGCAATGATCTACTATTCTCTTATTATGATGATTTTGATAGTTATACAAAAGATAAAATGAACTACCCTACGGATAAAACTATACAAGATGTGATACAACATACTCAAGAGGGCTATGAAATTTCATTTTACGATATGTATAATTTAGGCCACCATTTGGATATTGGTAAATATTGGACAGAATCATGGTTTAGCCCATTGGTTGTTAAAAATCGTAAAGATGTCCCCGAGGTTTATTTCGGTGGCGGCCCGGGCAAAAAACCTGGGTTCTACCTTGAGCTAGGTGAACATACGCCTGAATTTTATTGGGAGTTTGCTGATTTAGAACATGAGTATTTTTCCTATGCGGGGGATATTACTGACGATGCATTTCTCAAGTACCAGCCGGGTTATTCGAACGCTATCGACAAATCAGGCCTAGTTTTGGATCATGTTGCATGGTATTACCCAAAGCTAGCCGCTGTTATTGCTGAAATGATGTATAAATTATATAACATTGCATTACGAACAACTTGTATAGAAGTTTTTGAAAGTAAAGTGCCTGAAGCTGGAGATCTGTGGCACGCAGAAATAAATATTAAATCCATGCGTTCGAACGAATCTTTTTATTACGGCTATCCTTTGTTAAAGTCGCAGAGCCAGCCTAAGCCGCATGAAGGCTTCAGCTATGACGTGCAAACCGACTACAAGACGTATGGAGCAGAATACACATCTCAACCCAAAGTAGCACCTTATCCACTAGTAAAACTTATAGTAAATAAAAAAGCAACTAGAAAGGATCTAATTGATCGTGAATTTATATTTTAACTGATAATTATAAGGTGAGGTGAATTTATATTTTAACTGATAATTATAAGGTGAGGTAAATTTATATGGCATCCGGACTATCACCAAAATTACCATTGCAGCTTGACCCAAGTGACGGCTATGGTCTAAATAAAACTTATATAGAGATGGTGAGTCAAAATTTAAAAATGCTTGTTTTAACGGCACCCGGCGAAAGGATTATGGATCCAGAATTTGGTGTTGGGATTAGAAATTATCTTTTTGAAATGAATAGTTCTATTACATATGAAGAAATAGATAATAGAATTACTAATCAAGTTGATAAATATATGCCATTTTTAGATGTGCGTACGGTAATATTAGAACCGGACGATATTGAGAATGGAAATCCAAATTTAATAAAAATTCAAATTAAATATTTTATTAAGCCTTTACAGATCTTTGATATAGTAGAAATCTTATTTGAAGATACTATTTAATAACAAAAGGGTCCACAATATATGTCTGAAAAACAAATACCAATAAAATATAGTAGCAGAGATTTTAATTCTATAAAAAAAGATCTGATTAACTACACAAAAACATATTATCCAGAAAGTTTTAAAGATTATAATAAATCGTCTTTCGGCGCATTAATGCTCGATACAGTTGCATATGTTGGTGATATTTTGTCCTTTTATTTAGACTACCAAGCAAACGAATCTTTTTTAGACACAGCTGTTGAAACAAACAATGTAATACGACTAGGAAGACAGCTTGGTTATAAATACGAATCTTCATTTTCTTCTTATGGAACTGTTGAGCTTTATATTTTAATACCTGCAAATTCAAATGGCATTGGTGTTGATTCTGATTACATACCTATTTTAAAGAGAGGGAGCACCTTTAGAGCCGCAGGAGGGGGAATATATACTTTATTAGAAAATATAGATTTTTCCAAGGAAAAAAATGATATAATTGCGGCTAAATTTGATGAGGATTCTTCACTTACAACTCACTATGCTATTAAAGCTTCTGGTCCGGTTGTTTCTGGTCGTACAGAAACAGAAACTATAGAAATAACCGATCCTGAACCTTTTAGAACTATAGGTTTAGACCAAGCTAATGTTTCAGAAATTGTTTCCGTAACAGATTCTGATGGAAATGATTGGTATGAAGTTGATGAACTATCTCAAGATACAATTTATATACCTATTAGAAATACAAGTTCAGATAAACAAGATGTACCTTTTATATTAAAAGCGGTTGCAGTACCTAGACGATTTATTGTAACAAAAGAATATGGTCTAACATCATTACAATTTGGTTATGGTTCCGAAGATCAATTAACTCCAGAAGTGCAAGCCGTACAAGATCCTAGCTCTGTTATATTAAAAATTCATGGTAGAGATTATATTACCGATGAAACATTCGACCCAACAAACCTATTATCAACAGATAAAATGGGTATTAGTCCTTCAAACACAGTATTAAATGTTGTTTATCGAGTAAATGGTTCTGATAATGTTAATGTTGCCGCGAACATGCTCACAGCCAAAGGGACAATAAACCTAGAGTTTCCTTCCGTACTAGATAATGCTGTATTAGCTGGTAATAAAATAGCAGATGTATATTCCTCTTTAGAGGTTAACAATGAGGAGCCAATATTAGGAGATATTACGGTACCTAGTGTTAAACAAATAAAACAAAGAATTAAAAGTACCTTTTCTGCACAAGGTCGTGCAGTGACTTTGGATGATTATTCTAATTTAATTTATCGCATGCCCTCTCAATTTGGAGCAATTAAAAAATGTCATATTATTCGCGATGTAGATTCCTTTAAAAGAAATCTTAATCTTTATATTTTATCAGAAGGGCCCGACACAAAATTAACAAAAGCAAACACTACACTTAAAAACAATCTCAAAACCTGGATTAATCGTTATAAAATGATTAATGATACAATTGACATCTTAGATGCTGAAATCGTAAACATTGGTATTGAATTTGAGCTTATAAGTTATTCTGTTTCAAACAAATATGAAGTTTTAGAATCCGCTGCGCGCATTTTAAGAAGAGAGCTTAATAAAAAAGTATTTTCAATTGGAGAACCATTTTTTATTACTGATGTGTATACAATATTAAACAGAGTTAGAGGAGTGGCTGATACAACAAATGTTAAAATAGTACAAAAAGATTCAAGTCAATATTCACAAATTGGTTTTGATGTGGATTATTTTACTTCCCCAGATGGTAGATACATTGCGATTCCTCAAAATGCAATTTTTGAAATAAAATTTCCAGAAATAGATTTCAAAGGAACTGTTAAATAATGACTATTAAAAGGTACACAGCAAATGCAGATACAACAATTACAAATGCTTTTGAAGCGAATTTAACAACTCGCGGTACAGGCTCTAATATGGGCCTTTCTGACACTTTAGAGGTGTTTTCAATATACGGACAAACAATTAGCGGTTCTAATGCCACAAATACCGCTGAATTATCAAGAATATTAATTAATTTTCCAGTTGCAGATATAGCAACAGATAGAGCAAACGGCGATATTCCTGTTTCTGGAAGCGTGAGCTTTTTTCTAAGAATGTTTAATGCAAAACACTCATTTACAGTGCCGAGAAGCTATACATTGTCGGCTTCTGCTGTAACTGCAGATTGGGAAGAGGGCAATGGCCTTGATATGGAGGGTTATAGAGATTTAACTTATGATAATACCGGATCAAATTGGATGAATGCAAATAGCAGCAACACGCAAGCGACCGCAACAATCACTGTAAGTACCACTGATGTAGCTAATATTGGTGAGGGAGATACCATTAAGTTGATTACTACTGATAGAACGACTGTTACGCTTACTTTGCAGGGCCAAGCCGGTTCAACAACCAGTGCGGAAACAAGCGGAACTACGCTTACTGCAAAGACTTTAGCTGCAGGGAGTTATGCCTCTAGTGCTTTGCACGCCACTGCTCAAGCAGATGAAATTATGAGAGCAATTAATCATCATACAAAGTTTTCTGCGACAAAATCTTCCAACGTAATTACTGTGACTCAAGCTACTGGAGGTGGTCGCGGAAATACAGAAATTACAATAACCGAAATTGGAGCTACTGGACTATCGAAAACAGATTTTACTGGTGGATCCGGTACCTGGACAAGACCAGGAGGAGATTACGATAGATATCCAACTTCTTCTTTTGAACAAAGTTTTGTTCATGGCACAGAAGATTTAGAAATGGATGTAACTAAGCTTATGGAACAATGGCTATACACGTCAACAAGTGTTTTAGGTGATAAATCTAGTGCACGATATGGAATAGGCATACATTTAACAAGCAGTCAAGAAGCTAAATATGTTGACACGTCAATTACTGATGGCGATTATGGTTTACTTAAAAATCCAACTGGCTCAATTAATTCATATTATACTAAAAAGTTTTTTGCGAGAGGTTCTCAATATTTCTTTAAAAGACCAATAATAGAAGCTCGTTGGGATTCTTCTAAAAAAGATAATAG
>Ga0114908_1000810_pt1 | contig 16746 bp, 23 predicted proteins | sample MalvireepMed_s17_FD_87292 | JGI IMG/M metagenome (GOLD analysis project Ga0114908, IMG submission 87292) | Marine viral communities from the Global Malaspina Expedition - Malaspina viral metaG DeepMed_s17 | ecosystem: Environmental > Aquatic > Marine > Oceanic | place: Mediterranean Sea... | reverse complement strand
ATTCTGTTGCTTGGGCGCACGAACTCATGCAGATGAGTTTTCTTCCACATGTGCCCCAACCACGTCTTGGCGCTCTCGTCCGCTGCGTGTAGTGTGGAGTCGATGGCGTCGGCGACAAACTCGGAGAGCCCGATGTCGCGCAGACCCTCGTCTAGTCTAATATTCTCGTTTATATAACTAAACCAGTTTCGTGTAGCAAAATCCATAAATATACCTCAACACTATAAATAGTTGACTATTTTGTATTATCTACCATAATCATCTTCGAAGCGCACTACGTCATCAAGATGTGGGGTGCTTACTTCCATTATTTCTACGTCGGTTTCGGCGGCGCCGAATCTATGTATCTGGTAAGGGCTAACATGGAATGCTTCTCCCGGCATTATCTTTTGAATATTGTCGTATTTATCGTAATTATATAAGACACCTTTCAAAACATAAACTGTCTCTTCTTTAACTACATGTAGCTGTTTGGATAAGCGATGGCCTGCGTTAATGTGCAATAGTTTTCCAACATACCCCTCAGTCTCAGCCCAAATTAATTCATAGCCCCAAGGCTTTTCTACTCGTCTCATATTATCTCCAAAAAAGTTGAACGCCCACAATCATCATAGACAGAAATACACAAATCATAGTCTTTGTGGTAAACATACTCTCATTAAGAAAGTACCAAGTAAGAATGGGAAAAGTCAAATAAGACATACTAAAAATCAAAAACCTTGGCCCCCATACCTGACCCATTTCTTCATAAGCAAAGCGCACTCCGTATAAGAAACACAGACCCGTAGGGATACCATACAAGCACACCGCAAAAATGGGATGCTCCCTCCACCAGTTCCAAACAAACTGACTATTGATTTGAAACCACGCCAATGTTTGACCCAGCGCAAACAAAGATAAGGCTATCCAAAGTTTACTAGAAATTTGTAACAACTGCTTCCTCATAGTTTTCAGAATTGCTGCACGGCCTTCCAAATCTATCAACTAGCTGAATATTATACTTTTCATAAAAGGATAATACCTCGGGATGAAAGTTATATACCAATATGATTTTTTTATCTGATTTTCTCAAGGCTTCTCTTAACTTTTTGTGATTTACAAAATAGGTATCATAACTGTGGCTTTTGCCATAATCAAATAAATTGTAATCGTAACATAAATTTGGATATAACAGGAAATCAGCTTCCGGCCCGGGCGCGGGCGTCTCCTGCTGAACAAAAACATTAAACAGTTCTGGTTTTCTAAAAAATTTAAGATACTCAAGCGCATACTGAGTGAAACCGGCGGGATTATACTTGCCACAAGAAATCTGGCCCGTTTCAGAGCAGCGGTTGAGGAAAAAAAATACACTAGAATAATAAAAAGCATCTTTATATGATGGCAAGTCCTCTTGTAAAATATTAAACTCAAGCTCGCTGCCGACATTAAAAATATCATCAGTTAAAATGTCATACATACGAGAGCCATCTTCGAACAAACAATACCAAAAATGTAATATTATATCCTTGTCAGTGTGGGCATTGATAATTCGCTGGTCCAGGGCTAACAAGATTTCTGTTTTGCCTGCGAAAAGACCATATGATTTTACAATTGAATTCTTAGGTATAATTTTTTTTAATGTTGCCACTGAAAGGTTTTTAAATCTATTATCTTTCAGTGGGGTTTTGTATAATACTCTCATTTGAACGGTCTATGTTTAGGTCTTCAAGTTTTTGTTTTAAATCTTCCAACTTTGTGAGCGGATCATCGTCAGTCCGTTTCGCTTGAGAAATATGATTTAAATATCCGCGCACTATTAAATCAACATCTGATAGCTGCGCATCTAAACTAACCAAGCAATTTTTGATATCATTAATTTTGTCAAGCGTTGTAGTTGACAAAGCTTCAGGGGGAACAAGGCATAGCCCCTGTAAGTTGGTTGCGTTTTTAAATGCGGACTCTAGCAGTCTTTCGACTTCATTAGAAAGCTTATCAAGCTCAATTGAATAACTGATTGTAACTCTTTGTCTCATGTTATTTATCCTTTTAATAGTTTTCTGCCAGCTTTAAGCGTGTTTTCTATAATATCAGGCGAACCAACTACTACTATCTCCGCACCAGATTGACCCCGATTGATGATCAATTTAGAAAATTGATGGGTGCTATCAAGACCAGATGCAACTTTGCCCCTTTCATTTAACTCTCTCATTCTTTTCTCTTCACGAATCATCACGACATGCTCTGGGTTGATAAAAACCTCTCTCAGTGAATAAAGTTGTTTGGTTGTTACGGCGCCGTTATCACACACTTCTGTAAGTTTAACCAGCATACTGTTCTTCCATATAATATGTACAAGTTTTGTTTATTGTCCACAGATTGCCATCCATAAATACATCGTAACACTTGTCTTTTTCTTCGCACACTACAGCAGTGCGTGGCACATTGGTAATTAAATATCTCTTGTCGCTGTCTTCCCGCAGCCAATGTAAGCGTGCATGTTGCGGGATCCAAACTAGGTCCCCTTTTTTCATATTTTCTGTCATATATTTACTCCGTTTGTACGATCCCATAATTAGTGGTTATCAAAGTTCCGGCACAACTCGCGGCGTTCTGCAATGCAACACGCGTTACCTTGACGGGATCTATAACACCACTTTTAAATAGGTTGACCAGCTCGCCGGTCCTAAAATTCCAGCCATAATTTTCATCAGCTGTCAAAATTTTATCGATTATTATGTCCGAGGACTCAAAAGCATTGGATGCCATTTGTCTTAACGGTTCCCGACAAGCATTGCGAACTACTGTTGCACCGTACTGCTGTTCATCGTCATCGCCGATAATATTAATCTCTTCTGATGCTCTTAGCAAGGCCGCACCGCCGCCTATAACAATTCCCTCTTGTTGAGCAGATCTTACCGCCTCTAAAGCATCCTCAATTCGATGCTTCTTTTCAGTCATTTCAACCTCTGTCGCACCTCCAACCCTAATAACGGCGACACCAGAAGACAAACGAACAATACGATCTTGAATGCGGGCGCCCTCATTCAACGAGCCAGTCTCTTTGATCAGCTGTTTCAACGAGTCAATCCGCTCCTCAATTAATTCATAGTTACATTTTCCGCCGACAACGGTGGTGCTATGTTTATTGCTCTCAATAAATTTTGCTGTGCCTAAGTTCACCATTTGAACGTCCGTAAGTTTAATACCACTCTCGTGAGTAATAAATGTTGCGCCTACGGACATTGCTAAATCGGATAAAACATTTCTGCGCTCTTCTCCATACATCGGAGCCTTAATAGCTGCAACTCTCAGGGTGCCCCTCATGGCATTCATGATCATTGCAGCTAGCGCCTGCCCTTCAATATCTTCAGCCACTATAATGAGGGGACGATTTTCGCGCGCGATCATCTCCAGAATAGGCAAAATAGATTCAACATTTGAAATCTTATGATCGGTCACCAAGAATAAGGGCTCTTCGTAGTGCATTAGGCCGCGCCTTTCGTCCGTAACGAAAGCACCAGCACAAAAGCCAGCATCAAATTTAAAACCCTCGGTGATATCCAAGGAAGTCTCGATAGAGCGCGACTCTTCGATTGTGATTGATCCGTCTTGACCAACCTTATCAACGGCCGTTGCAATTAGTTTGCCAACGGTAAGATCGTTGTTTGCTGATATGGTTGCAACATGTTCGATATCCGACAAACTTTTAACAGGCTGAGCTAAGCGATCAAGGTTTGCTACCACTTCCCTAACAGAAAGATCGATGCCACGTTGTAGCTCGATAGGGGAGATACCAGATGCGATGAACCTTTGTGATTCTCGGAGTATGGCGCGGGCAAGTACTGTAGCCGTGGTGGTTCCATCACCCGCTTCATTGTTCGTTTCAATAGCCGCTTGGCGTAAGATTTGGGCGCCTGCATTTTCAAATGGATCCTCCAATGCTACAAATGCAGCAACAGTCACGCCGTCTTTTGTAATGAACGGCTGCTTGTCCTTTTCTTGTAGCAGAACATTGCGGCCTTTCGGCCCAAGTGTGGAGGCTACGTTGTCTGCCAATACGTTGGCGCCCCTTATAATTTTCTGTTGTAGAGTTTGATTGTCATCATAAGCCCTGCTCATTGATCCCTCTTAGGTTATATATACAGTATAATCTCTCACGACTATTTTGTCAAGGTTATTTGTTAGTTTATTCTCCGATACCAGGAAGAGGCATCTGCGTTGCTTGTTCTGTATCGGTCTTCTTCTTGGAAACTAGAATATTTTTCTTGCTAATGCTTTGGGCACTACTGATTGCTACGTTAGCACTGTTGCCAACGTCTTTATCCAAGTTTGCAAAAAACAGATTTAAGCTCTCAGATAAGTCCGCAAGAGCTTGAAAGATTTCACCAACTTCTTTGTTTAACAGATCGGCGGCTTTTCCAAGCATTTCCGCTATCTTCTTTCGGCCAATCTCAATTGAGCCGAGATCTTCGAACTTAGCCTCCTTGCCTAATCCGAGTACCTGCGTTTGAGAAATGTGAAACTTAAATGTCCTGAGATAGCCTAGGCTATTTAACAAGCACATTCTCTTTTGCTCTATTCCGAGCATGTTATATTCTTCCACAGAGGCTTCTGGGCTCAAGAATTCCTCTGCGGCAAGCATTCTATTTATTTCTGCTTTGCGCTTATCTTTCTGTTTTGTGGCGCCCACTGAGGCGATGACAGCCGAGTTGCCGGCGCCGATAGCTAACGCCAGCCAGCGGCGCGCCTTGTGGCCATTTTCCTTTTTAAGCTCATACGGCCACTTTAACAGCTTAAAAATTCTCTCCACTTCTTTTCCGTTTATCTTAGATAAGCCGCGAACGATTGGATGGGGCCCCGGAGATTTTCCAAAATATTCTGCGGGAGCCTCCAAAAACAAATCATCGTTTTTAGCAAAGTCGAGAGCTGTTAACAGATCTGCAATCTGTTCTTCGCTTATGACTACCTTGTCATTTATAAGGCGCTTTTTCAGGCCCGAGAATTTTTTACTATCTTCGATGCCATTTATAAATATCTGTTCTAACTCTTGCGCGGAAGGTAAATTAGTTTGGGAAGGAAGAATATCGTTCATATAATTTTCCATTCCTCTCGGACCCTGGGGCCTCTTCACTGCGTTAACAACTTCTGCGGGCAACCTAATGCATTTGCGCGATATATCACCAGAATTAATAAGAATGTTCATAACATTATTAAGAGTGAAATCAAATTGATAGAAATGAATGTTGCCTTCCTGCTCTAGATCGTCGCCTTCCAAAGTTTTAGTGCACACTACGTACCTCATCGCATATGGAAAAGAGCCGGCCCACCTTTTAGTCGCATCACCTTCCATCGTTAAATCATTCACCAAATCTTTCCAACTACCGCCAACCTCAAGGCCTCCTTCGCGATATAATTTGAGGCTGACGGGAATCATTTTTTCCTCAGAGTTATCAACGTAATCAGCAATTGTGCCAGTGTTGGCTGGAATTTGATAACCATCGCTAAGAACTGCGAGAAACGACTCAAAACTAAATCCAGCAGATGACGCATTGAAGTTTGTAATAACTTTTGTAAGCGTTTTATAAAACACAAGGTAAGAGATTGCCTGGACAATTGTTTTGGTTCGATCGGAGCCGGCTTCCGTTTCTATTAATCCAATACCATCAGAATAAAACGATGATACTTTTGCAATCTTTTCTTTAAGGCTGCCACCTTTCACGTTGGAGAGATAGCCCTCCAATAACCGTCTTTGGGGGCCTTTATCAATAATCTCGCCGGCATCAGTTGTTGTAACATCCGACCATCCAAGCTCGGAAACGGCAATGTCGGGGATCAAGTTTAACAGCATTTGTAATTGCTGGCTTTCTTTCTTCTTTTTTAAATCAACTTCTTCCGGCGGAGAGTAAGAATACTCTTTAATTGTTTTAACTCTAGAGTCAAGCACATCTTCAACCATCTCCAATAGCATCTTTAAGTCAAGTTGGCTCACTTGCTTAATATATTCTTCTCTTAAAATCTCGCGTAAATCAGACATTTGTTTCCTCATACAATAATATCAGCAATTCCAAGTTTAACTGCTTCTTCTGCAGATAAATAGACATTAACATTGCGTTGTAGCATTTCTTTTATATCAGATTTCGTCATATTTGTTTCTGCTACCAAACATTTTGTGTACATTTTCTGCAGGGATGCAATTGCTTCAAGTTCATTTGTCAAATCTTGAAGGTTTCCGTGGTTGCCGGCCGCAACTGAATGAATCATGATGCGACAATTTTTAGCAATGCGGCGATAGCCTTTTGTGCCGGCCGCCAAAAGTAAAACGCCGGCCGACATAACTTTGCCCAGGCCCAGCGTATGAATTTCAGTTTCCTGTCGAATAGTTCGCATTACATCGTAAAGAGCGAACATATCGTCAGCAGATCCCCCATAAGTTGAAAGGTAAAACTCGATGGGTTGCTTTTTTTCCAGATCGCTTTCTATCTTATTCATCTCATTTAAATAAAGCATAGCGTGAATAACTTCTGCAACCTTTTCTTCTTGCACATCACAAAACATGCCAATAATTCTAAGGTCTGGCTCTGATCTTGCGGATAGCGAATCAGCATCAATTAATACAACTTTTTGTTCTTCATCGCCAACATTCGTTATCTTATCAAGAAGTTTTTTTATCATTTTTATCCTGATTTAAGAGTTCCAGCACAAAATGCTTGTTTTTATCCAAAAAGCTCATAGCTGAATTCCAGTTGTCAAATTCAATGATCGAGCCATAAAACTTTGGATGTAAATCTAGCATTTCTTTGATTGCTTTTTCCTTAAAATTGTTAATTTCAATGTTAAAAGAGCGCCTTGTGTCTTTGATGCTTTTATCGTCGCGATCATGCTCCCGCATGTGACGAAGGCGAGCGGTGTGTGAATAATAAAAATTCTCCATAGATTTAGACAATACGGCTAAACTAATTAGTTGGGAGACTCGTATTAGCCCAATGCTAATCTTTAATGAACGAAAGAAATAAAACGTTTTATGTGTCAGATAACCAAAAACAAAAACGATAATATATAACCACCATGGACCCATTTAATCACCTCAAAAAATTAACCACTGAGTTTCCCCAGTGGTTAATGTATCACAAAATTATAATCTTGTCAAGTTACTTTGTAAGTCTCTTCATAATGCGCTCGGCCAATTGATCTGCCATCTTCTCTTTCTTATTTTCGCGCTGGAGGCGGGCGGCAACCCTGTTTACCACTTCGGCTACAACTTCCTCTGGATCAAGGTCGACCTGGGGGGCCGGCTCATCTTCCATATCGCCTAAATCCGCACCTTCAACATCTGTCTCTTCAACATCAACATCTGTCTCTTCAACATCAACTCTATCGGCAATTCCAAGCTTCTTTGCGACAGCCATAACAACATCCGTGAGTATGTCCTCGCGCTCTTCAACATCCATACCGCCCAGCATTCCCTCGTCGCCGCCGAGATCCTCGTCGCCGCCGAGATCCTCGTCACCTTCACCTTCTTCGGGCTCCCCAAGTTCTACCGGCTCGTCGGCGCCGGGGAATTCTTCAACAGGCTCTTCTTCCTCTTCTTCCTCTTCGGGATCTCTGGCGCCAGGATATGCTCCCTCACCCATCTCTCTAAGACGCTCCTGAGCAATAGGTCGCAAGTTTGCGAGCTTCATAAACTGGCGAATCTCGCCTTCTGATAGTAATTTCTTACGAGCCATCTTAAAATCTCCTTGTTTAATGACATAAACTTCAAAAATAAATAGTAAGCTGTTTCGATAATAACCTTAAAATCGAAAACAACCTATTAAATTTAGAGACTTGAGTTTCTTTAAGGCCTTGCTTTCTATCTGCTTGATGCGCGCGAATGATAAGTGCTCTCGCTCCGCTACCTCTCTGAGTGTCATTGGGCCGCGTTCATAAACGGACACCAAGGTGCAGTTGTATTCATCGGGATAGTCTTGCCAAAGGCGACAGTCTGTCTCTTTACATTCTTTCTTTTTCTTCATACACTTGCGAGAGCACTCGCGCAGGCCATCGACCTTCATAACTCTGGGTGCTCTTCTTCTATGAGGTCGAAGATACTTTCTATCTCGCCGTCATTCAATCCAAAATCTTCCATTTTCTGCTTTCCTTTGTTTCTCAACTGTTTTGATTTTGCTTTCTTTTTCTTGTTCTGTGGTTTTATCTCATCAATATAACTTTGTATGCGCTCGTCATCATCAAGGTAGCCAGCGATCATCGCACGAAAAAACTTTGACTGGGTTACACCATCGTGACGCAACTTTAAGATAAGCTTGGCATGCTGATGTGTGTTCTCAACAAACGCAACCTTCTTATCCAAATGAGGATTGGCTACGTCACCGGGCATTACCAGTTCCTCGTATTGATATGGGTGCGGCTTTCAGATAAGCCGGATGTGGTCTGCGATACAAACTTGGCTTTATTGTGTAATTCGCGCAAATTACGCGCGCCCGTATATGAAAATCCAGAACGAATACCCCTTTCAAGATCTTCAAGAATTACTGATACAGGGCCTCGGTGTGGGACGCGACTGACAACACCCTCAAAAGACGAATACTTGCCCTTCCAATCAATTTGAGCCTCTTTAGAGGCCATTCCTCGATAAGTTTTCCAGCGGCCGCCTTCCATATTCATATGAATTTCTCCAGGCGTCTCCGTCGTTCCTGCGAGCAAAGAGCCCACCATCACAGCGTCGGCGCCGGCGGCCAAAGCCTTGACCATATCGCCAGAGTTTTTAATGCCTCCATCGGCGATAATTTTTACATCCCTGTCTGTTTTAGCACACTCGATAATCGTTTGTAATCCAGGCAGTCCGTGGCCAGTTTGTATGCGCGTGGAACAAATAGAGCCTCCCCCTATGTTGCACCGCACAGAATCAGCACCCCAATCAGCGAGATCGTTGATGCCTTCAAGTGTTGCAACATTACCGGCCATGATGTGATACTGATCTCCAAACAGGAGTCTAAGCTCCCAGAGGGCCTCTTTCATCATAACATGGTGGCCATGGGCCACATCCACACATAAAAAGTCGGCGCCGGCGTCTGCGAGCGAGCTAGCTCTTTCCAAATAATCTCCAGAAACACCGATCGCCGCTCCCACAATTATAGGAGACTCTACTTTGTTAACGGCGACGATCTGTTCCGGGATAGTGTTATAGCGATGGATAATGGCGCTAGCGCCGACTTTTCCCATCGCATTGCCCATGGCTCCTTCAGATATTGTGTCCATAGGAGAGGCAATAACAGGTAGCTGAAGTTTAACCCCCTTTCCTAGATCTGTCGAAATGTCGATCTCTGACCGCGAGCGAATATCAGAGTATTGCGGAATCAACAACACATCGTCATATGAAAATGTTCTATTCATTTTTTAAACCTCGCGGCAAATTGATTCATTATGTTGTGATATTTTTCAGACAATTTTTGTGCTGTCTTTTGTATTTCGGCCGGTATATCTATCTTATACTTTTCTGGTATATTTGGTTCTATTTTTACCATCAACTCGTTGCACATGAACATGTTTGCGTGCAACCATTCTTCTTGAGAAAAGACTTTGGGCTTCAGGGTGGCCTCCATTATTCTGCAAATCTTTGGTCGGGACTCATATATAGCACATGTGCGATCTTCTAACAAGTGCTTGCACGTTCCATCATCTTTTGTTGGAAGAGCTTCATTGAGATCTCCAACGACATCCTCCTCAAAAATACCGCGCTCAGCGGCTTTTTTAAAAAAATCTATAAGATTGTTGTGCGCGGAATCAACAAACTTACAGCAGGCGCCGCATTTTGTACATGGAAATTTGTTATTTTTCATTTGTTGCTCTCAATAAATTCAATTATGTCTCCAGGATAATACCAAGTAACTTCGTGAGGCTCCTTTGGATCTTCCAAAATAGAAATTCTATTTACAGGGTCGTGCTTGCAGCACTCATTCTTGACGAATACAATTGAAGGCACGCCATTTAATTTAATTATCGAATCCAAATTAGGATGATCTTGTATATTAAATGCAAAAAAGTTAATATCCGGGTGACGGGACGCAATTTTGTGGAATCCATCCTTTAATGAAATACAATAATGGCAATTATTAGAATAAAATTTAATTACACAAGGCCCTGGTTCGCTCATCTTGCCGGCGATAATTTTCTGTAAAGAAGCCGGCGATATTCTATCGATCATTTGTTATTTTTTCCTTAAAATCTTTAATTACGCTTTTGGCAGTTTCCCAACATTGAGGGCAATATAATCTAACAGTTTTCTCATCTTTAACAACTACGTTCCATGTACGAGCCATATCTTTGCTTTTCTTATCAAACGGCGCTAGACACGTCAAACACTCATCTGGTAACTGATCAAATTGGAAAATTTTATCAGCAAGTTTTTGCGAATTATCTTTTCCCACTTTCTTCTCCATTGCTCGGCGCTGCTTGCGATTCATCGATTCATCGTTCCAAATATCTGTTGCTTGTTTGTGCCGTCAAACACTATAACAGCTGATGGAAACGGAGCGCTGTTAACGCTGTCTCCAAACTTTAACCGACCCTTGAGGAAATAAACCCCTGAAGCCTTCATCACATAATTGTGCCAATACTTTGTGTCGGTTCGCGATGGGATAAGCATAACTACTCGGGTTTCTCCATCTCTTGATGTATCATAACCCTTCTTGATCCATTTGTCAATACCTTTTCCATATGGAGGATTAACAAACACAGTGTGTCCCGCCCAATCTTTTGATAGTCCATCTTCTGCTTCTGTGTAGAAATTTGCGCACTTTGTGTTGTGTGGATTAGCGCACGGATCCAAATCAAATGGTCCGAATCGCCAGTTAAGTTTATCAAAGAACTCTTGAGGGGTTGCCCACTCTCCTGTCTTTGAGCTAAACATTGTTTTTTGTGTGTCTTTTTGCATCAATTGTACAATACCTCCTCTGGTTCGTTATGGGTTTCTGTTATAAACACGGGTTCCAATTCAATATTTTCAACTTCAGACTCAACTCGCTGTCCGAAGTCTTCATCGAAAATATTTAGCAAGGTACCTTGGGCTGCAATGATTCTATTTTTAATTTCGTCATCTTCGTACATCAAGGCGCAACAAGATGCAGCAATCTGCTGTAGACGTAGTGCTATTTGGCGGCCGGATGTGGTTTCGTAAAGGCCTTTTCTGATCCACGGATCTTCCACATTGAGCAGAACTTTGACATATGGATCACCTGCGGTAAATTCTATATTATATGGGTAAACTGAGCCGGGCCAAGATACATCTTCAAACCTAATTTCAAGGCTTGAGTCACCTACATCGACCGACTGGCCTCGATATTTTGAATTTGTTTTCGTAGCTTTCCTCTTGCTTTTGGTAAAGATTTTATTAATCCTTTCGGTTGTCTTTTTTTCGCTACTCATCCTCGCTCTCCCCATTGAATCGGGCAACGGAGTTTTCTCAATCAACGACTTGATCTGATCCCGGGTGCCCTTAGTCATATTTGCTGCGGAATCGCGAGCCTCTTTGCCAAGTCTTTTGAGGTAGGGGCCAATAATAACCCTCTTCACATACGACTTAAAATTATCGTCAATGACAACTCCCTTTTTACCATAATCGGTTCTGATAGGCGGCTTGCTATCACGAGTATCCCTTCCGCTATCAACAAAAGCAATCTCGGCATATAGGTTGCCAGCAGCGCTGGAGTGCTTCCAAAATGGCAAGTTTGTGATCTCTCTACCATTTCTAATAAAATAAGCTCCTTGTCGAATAACTCCACTATGATACGCTCCTAGTGAATCCAGGCCCTCCATTTGAGAAGAGCGTTCGCCCTTTGTTAGTTTTGTGTGACTAAGAAGAACCTTGAATTTATATCCATTATAATCAAATTCACTAAAATGTCCGTCCTTGTCACCAATAAAAACATTGGTCCTTTCATGTGAAACACATAGCGGGTCCGTTGGTACCAACGGACTGTCCTTGGCACTACCCAAATAAACGCTACAAGGCAAGCTATAACCAAGCTTACTATCGGGGTTCAAAATATGTCGATAATAATGCGCTATCTTCCTTCGAAGAGTCTGTCGAATCGAGGAAGTGGTCGGAACTCCATCAAGAATACCTTCGACTATAATCAGTGTGCCTGATTTGCGCCCAACCGTGGTTCTGAACAAGTTTCTATCTTGGTCTGTAATGTCTCCAGTGTCGAGAAACTGAGCTTCCCACTTTCCGACTTCAAGTATGTGTTCAAAGTCAACGGATGCTCCGACCAAATTTCCAACGTCAGTAGTTGTGGTAAGAATCTTGAGCCTAGTTCCTAGCGTTTGAGCGGCGGATTTCATGCCCATGCCAAATGTGCCGGTCGAATCTTGTGAAAGCGTTCGTGTTTTAGACTCTCCCATAGAAAAGATAGCGCCACTCATTAGAAAGCTTTTTTCGATTCCAATGCCGTTGTCGCTAATCCGAATGCTTCCCGTGTTTTTTTTCTTATTTGCGGACACAGGGTGGATTCTGACAAAGTAGCCTTTTTTCTTTTTTGAATTTTCGATCTTGCACCTAATTGCGTCAAAGCCATTATCAGCAAATTCAAAAATTGCCTCAGTCCAGTCATACCCCGTTCTTGCCGTCGCGTGCAATATCTCCGTTGAAGGTGTGATATTAATTTTTTTAGCCATTGTCTGTACTCCCTAGGGCTCCTGTGCCCCTGTTGCTAATGGTAATGGGATAATTATAGAGATCCCCATCTCTGTTCTCATATGGATTGAAGGGTACAACGGGCACCATCACAAGTTGCGCGATCTTATCGCCGTCTTGAATGACGCGCGTTTCGCGGCCGATGTTGTGAAGATTAACGAAGACTTCGCCATCATAACCAGAATCAATCACGCATGCGCCCACAATCAAGCTAAGCTTTGAGGCGATACTTGAGCGGTTCTTTACCTCAAGCATGTAACCGTGGGGCGTTCCAAACCGCAAGCCTGTCGGAATCAGCCGGCTGGTGCCGGGGTGAATCGCGATAATCTCTTGCGGCTCTGTTGCTGAGTAAAATACGTCCAGTCCAGCGTCCGATGGATTCGCACGCTGCGGACTGTATGCGCTTTCTCGCGTCTTTGCGTACTCTACTATCATTCTTCTTCGTCTCCGATAAGTCCCGCAAGCATATTGAAATTCTCAACAACCTCGTCAATGTTTACCTTACCCTTGTAAAGTCGATACGCCTTCACAGCGGCGCGGATCTCGTCGGTATTGAGCCAGCCGTTCTCACGGAACTCAGAGCGCAGCTCTCGCTTCTGCTCCTTATATGGTTCGATACATTCTTCAATTGACGCCAGTGAGCGAATATACTCTTTGACGTAACGTTTTCTTTCTTCATTTGTTGAAGCCATTTTATCCCTCCTTGGATACTTTATTATTATAACAAACTGTGATCTGTCTGTCAACTATTATTTGAAGTCAAATTCAACTTTTACGCCAATCTTCATCTCTGGGATGTGTAGCTTGTTTGCGAGCTTGTGGCGGCGGCATTCTTTAGCGTCTAAAAACCAGTCGGCATGCCCTTTTTCGTGAACAATGTCTAGGAAATAGTTTTCTTCATGTCCACAGTTCTTTGCCATCATCTTGTAAACTTTTTGATTTAATCTTTCGACTTCTTGAGCATTCGTTTTGATTTCTTCAACTTTACCCCACCCCATCGAACTCACATCATGAATCATAACTGTCGCGTCTGGGTCCATGTAGCGGCGTCCCTCAACACCAAAGCTAAACAAAATAGCCCCACAAGACATAGCCTTGCCCTGAACGATAGTAGCAACAGGAATACGCGAATGCTCAATGTCTGAAATCATCGACATCAAGCTGTAGACTTGCCCTCCATAACTATCGATTATAACAGGCAAGACAGGCTGTCCTGTGTTTTGTGCTCTCGCCACATCCTTGGAAAACTCCTGCGCTGCCTTCTCGTCAAACTTGTTAACGCGAATCACCACTGGCAAATTCTCACTTTTAAACTTTACCTCTTTAAGAAGAGGGCTTGGCAAATATATAATGTTCATTTTTTCTTATCCTAGTAGTTTAAATGTTTTGCCGATCGCATAAGTCGAAAATCCCCAGTTGTCGTCGTACTTTAACTTAGCCATATACGGACGATTCAGAGGAATACGATCTTTCTCGGGTTTAATGCCCCAACATCTAATTTTGGTGAGTTCGTTATTGCTATCGATAACTTCAACGATCCAATAGTTCTTTCCGTTCTTTGTTTTTCTCGGAACAATCTTGCGCGGGATAAACCAGCACACCTGTAATTCCTGGTCGAACTCCGAAATTGGAGGCACAAACTTCTCTTGCAAGCGCTGTACTGTTGCAGGGGGGATTACCAAGTTAATCGGGAAAACTCCCGTCAAGTCCGTCTTAAATTGGATAATCTCCTCCTCGGTGAAATCGCCCTCTGGTCGATAAAGTTCCAAATTCTCAGAAAATCTCTTGGGATTTTTTGGACGGTCTACGATGCATGCGGACCAAAAATGCTTTCTGCCAGTGAAGCGATCGTCAATAATGTCATCCAGCGCACCACCACGGCATAGAGCATCCAACGACTTCTTGTTTAACTTAGAGTATGTGATGCCCTCGTTGAACAAAAGCTCCTCAGCATTATTCAACGGGCGATTAGCAAGGATCTGATCGATAGCTGCCATACCCAGACCCTTAATAGATGTGAGCGGCTGAATCATAGTCTGACCATCGTCGCTGATCTCCCAGACAACGCCCGACTTGTTAATGTCAAGCGGTCTAATCTTAAATCCGTACTTCTTTGCGATGTTGATTGCTTTTTCCTTTCTGGTCTCGGGCTCTTTGTCCAAGAATGCCGCCATCCATTCTGCTGGATAGTAATTGAGCAACCACGCACACTGGAATGAAATGATAGAATAACTTACGGCATGCGACTTGTTAAAGCCATACCCGGAGAAGAACTCAAACTTGTCCCACAGATCCTGTGCTTGGTCGCGAGTAATATCCTTGGTAACACAGCCCTTGATGAACTTAGCCCGGAGCTTATCTTTAACAGACCCCTTGCCTGTTCCCTTCTTCGTCAGCACCTTGCGTAGCATGTTCCCTTCGTCAAGAGTTAGGCCACCGAGCTTATGAGCCAGCAGTGCGATCTGTTCCTGAAAGATGAGAAAGCCAAATGTCTCCTGCGTAATCTCACATGCCTCATCCGAGAGGTATGCGATTTGATGTGGGTGCTCCTTGGCCTCCACATAATCGGCGTCAACACCAGCAGACAAAGGACCGGGACGAAAGATAGAAGTCACTGCTGACACGTCAATGATATTGCGCGGCTTAACTTTCGTACAGAATCCTTGTGCTCCCTGCTCTGTGAACTGGAAAACTCCAGCCCACTTGCCGTTGTGAAAAATGTTCTCATACACCTCTTGATTGTCTAAATCAATCCTGTCAGGGTGCAGATTTTCGTTGTAATAGTCTCGCACCTGTGTGAAAGTTGGATCGTCAACTCCGTGATGGCGGCGCAGAATGTGTTCAATCGCGCCTTCCATCATCTTTAATGTAGATAGGCCCAGCAAGTCAAACTTAATGAAGCCCATGGGCTCAAGGTGCCGAACGTTCTGGCCCTCGGCCCACGGCGCCTGACGCACTCCCCTAGAATTAATCAGAGGCATGCTTTGGTCCAAGTTTTCTGCGATCACAACGCCGCCGGCGTGACGCGAGCATGACCGCACCTGACCAACGAGGCCTTCAACGTGAGATTTAACCATCGGATACTTATTGAGATAAGCGCGCAGAGAGGGTGAAAACTCCATCACTTCTTCCCAGGTCGGCGCATAGATGCCGGCTTTAATGCCGTGCTTCTTCTTTGCTTCGGGCGTTGCCTCGCGCATCATAACAGAAGTAACCGTGTTTGCTTCCACAAACGGAACATCATAGAACTTAGAGATATCTTTGATTAGAGATCTCAGCTGCAACGTGTTCCAGTTAGAGATCGGCGCAACACAATCCTCGCCCCACATCTCCACCAGCTTTTCCTTGAGCGCCATGCTGTCTGACACATCATAATCAATATCAGGATAATCGGTGGCATCCGAACGCAAAAAGCGCGAGAACAACAAGCCGTGTCTGATGGGATCGACCTGCGTAATACCCAAAGCATATGCCACCAGCGATCCTGCGGCTGATCCCCTGCCAGGACCAGCAAGCATCATTTCTGTCGCTACATCGGCAATCGACTTCATCGTCAGGAAATACTTGGAGAAGCCTCGATCGTCAATCACATCGAGTTCGTGCTTAAGACGTTGGATATATTCGGAATTCTCCTGAAAGCCTCGCGCTTTCAAGCCTTCGAGAGAATATTGAACGAGAGCCTGTGTCGCCGTGAAACCGGCGGGAACCACAAAACTTGGGAGACGGACCGTATTATCCGGAAAGAACTTTTCAATGCGGTCAAAGGCGATATGGTGCGTTTCTTCGATACTTTGGAGCACCAGCGCGTCATCATATTCAAACCCGCCTTCTGTCGCATACTTTTTGTAGCTCTCCCACATCTCATCGCCGTTCTTCGGATAGAGTTCATAGCCCACTTCTTCCACGCCATCGGGAAGTTCTTATGTCATGTATTCTGGAAGCCCTCCCTTGCCAAGCCAGCCCAGTCGAGTATATAGTGCTCGATCTTTCCAGGCTGTGGGGTTTGGGTAGTGGCTGTCGGCTGTCGTAACAAGTTTAACGTTGTGCTTCTGTGCTGTCTGAATGATGTATTGATT
>Ga0114908_1000809_pt1 | contig 16753 bp, 16 predicted proteins | sample MalvireepMed_s17_FD_87292 | JGI IMG/M metagenome (GOLD analysis project Ga0114908, IMG submission 87292) | Marine viral communities from the Global Malaspina Expedition - Malaspina viral metaG DeepMed_s17 | ecosystem: Environmental > Aquatic > Marine > Oceanic | place: Mediterranean Sea... | reverse complement strand
GGCATTTTATCTTAAATAATTATGGCAGAAGTAAATCCTGCTGAAGTATCAGCAATATTAAAGCAACAACTTTCTGGATTCGAGGCAAAGGCTTCTTTAGACGAGGTTGGTACCGTACTTACAGTTGGTGACGGTATTGCGAACGTTTATGGACTTTCTAATGCTCAATACGGAGAATTAGTACAATTTGAAAGTGGTCTAGAAGGAATGGTACTTAACCTTGAAGAAGATAATGTTGGGGTAGTACTTTTAGGACCTTCAAAAGAAGTTAAAGAAGGTTCTACCGTAAAAAGAACACAAAGAATTGCTTCTATCAAAGTTGGTGAAGGTATTGTTGGTAGAGTAGTAAACACTTTAGGAGAACCTATTGATGGTAAAGGTCCTATCGAAGGTGAAACTTTTGAAATGCCTTTAGAGCGTAAGGCACCTGGTGTTGTTTTCCGTGAGCCTGTAACAGAGCCTATGCAAACAGGTATTAAGTCTATCGATGCGATGGTACCTGTAGGAAGAGGGCAGCGTGAGCTTGTGATTGGTGACCGTCAAACTGGTAAAACTACTGTTTGTATCGATACCATCCTTAATCAAAAAGAATTTTATGATGCCGGTGAGCCGGTATATTGTATATATGTAGCTGTAGGACAAAAAGCCTCTACTGTTGCAGGTATTGCTAAGGTTTTAGAAGATAAAGGAGCTTTAGCATATACAACTATCGTTGCTGCAAATGCATCAGATCCTGCACCTATGCAGGTTTATGCTCCATTTGCTGGTGCTGCGATTGGTGAATATTTTAGAGATACAGGACGTCCTGCATTGATCGTTTATGATGATCTTTCTAAGCAGGCTGTTGCTTATCGTGAGGTTTCTCTTTTATTACGTCGTCCTCCAGGACGTGAGGCGTATCCAGGGGATGTTTTCTTCCTTCACTCAAGATTATTAGTGCGTGCTGCAAAAGTGATCAATGATGATGGAATTGCAAAAACAATGAACGATCTTCCTGAATCTCTTAAAGATAAAGTAAAAGGTGGTGGATCTTTAACCGCACTTCCTATTATCGAAACTCAGGCTGGTGACGTTTCTGCGTATATCCCAACTAACGTAATTTCGATTACAGATGGGCAGATCTTCTTAACTTCAGATTTATTTAACTCTGGTGTTCGTCCTGCAATTAACGTAGGGATCTCGGTATCGCGTGTAGGTGGTTCAGCTCAGATCAAATCAATGAAGAAAGTTGCTGGTACACTTAAGTTAGACCAGGCACAGTTCCGTGAGCTTGAAGCTTTTGCTAAGTTTGGTTCAGACCTTGATGCTGCTACAATGAGTGTGATCGAAAAAGGTAAGCGTAACGTAGAGATTCTTAAACAAGGACAAAACGATCCTTATCCAGTAGAAGATCAAATCGCAATTATCTTTGCAGGTTCTAAGAACTTACTTAGAGAAGTTCCTGTAGAAAAAGTAAGAGAATTCGAAAGAGATTATATTGAATTCTTAAACGCTAAGCATAGAGACGTTATGGATACGCTTAAGGCCGGTAAGCTTACCGATGAAGTTACAGATACTTTAGCATCTGTAGCAAAAGAGCTATCTGAAAAATATAAAGGATAAAAGTTTATAAGCAAAGAGTGCAAAATAGCATTGCACTCTTTGTTCTATTAGTATTTAGGCTAGTCCAATTTTAAAAATATGGCAAACTTAAAAGAATTACGTAGCAGAATTACCTCGGTTTCTTCAACGATGCAGATTACCAGTGCCATGAAAATGGTTTCTGCGGCAAAGTTGAGTAAAGCTCAGGATGCTATCGAATCTATGCGCCCTTATTCCCAAAAGCTATCTCAGCTTTTACAGGATCTTAGCGCTACTTTAGATGATGATACTAGCAGTAAATATGCAGAGCAGCGTGAGGTAGAAAAAGTACTTGTAGTTGCTATTTCTTCTAACAGAGGTTTGGCAGGTGCTTTTAACGCAAACATTATTAAAGGTGTAAAAAATGCTGTCGCTAAAGAATATTCAGATAAGGATGTTCATTTATACAGTATTGGTAAAAAAGCCAACGATATTTTAAAACGAAGCTTTACAGTTTATAAAACGAATACCGAGATCTTTGATGATCTTAGTTTTGAAAATGTATCTGTTATTGCTGAAGATTTAATGGAGCAATTCTTAGAAGGAAATTACGATAAGATCGTACTGGTGTATAACCACTTTAAGAATGCTGCTACACAAGCTGTTTTAACTGAGCAATTCTTGCCTATTCCTAAGTTTGATACTGAAGAGGAAAAGCAACTTGATTATATTTTTGAGCCTTCTAAATTAGAGATCGTAAAAGATCTTATTCCAAAGTCGCTCAAAATGCAATTATATAAGGCTTTAAGAGACTCTTTTGCCTCAGAGCATGGTGCACGTATGACGGCGATGCATAAAGCAACAGAGAACGCTACAGAACTTAGAGATTCGCTTAAATTGTCTTACAACAAAGCAAGACAGGCTTCGATTACTAACGAAATTCTTGAAATTGTTGGTGGTGCTGAAGCACTTAATAACTAATAATCTCATTTTAGATATTTTAAAGCCCGGTTTTTCCGGGCTTTTTTGTTTTAAAAGACCTGCTTATTTCAACTAATATTAGCTGTTTCTGTAGCTTATTTTTCTTTGGCACTTGTTTTGATTTCTTTTAGTGAACAATCAAACATTTAGAGTTATGAAACATACTTATTTTATCTTCAGCATATTTTTCTTTTCGCTTTTTACCAATTGCGGAACAAATAAAAACCTGCAGGAAGAAGCTCCTGCACAATTTGCACAGGCTTTTTATACTACAACTGACGGGGAGATGATGTTTTATCTTCCGGTAACGGCAATTCAGAAAAACAGAGTTGAATTAAAGAATATTTACTTTAAAGGTTTAAAATCCCCAATTGTTCACAATCAAGATGGGCAAAATCGCTACACTGCGAGCTTCGGAATTCGCCAATCAGATTATGTGATGAGTTCAGACCCAAGAGAAGAATACGGGAATAAAATGCCACAGAAACCCGAGAAAAGTCCGGTGAGTATCGAAAAAGATCAGGCCTTATTAGAATACCAGGTGAATGGTGAGACCAAATATTATGTAATTAGTAATATCGAAGAACGTAAATAGGTGGTGTTTTCTTAATTATTAGGATATTTGCAGGAAACCCAGAGCCTGTTGAGTACTTTAAAGCGATTTTTTCAGGATACCATTATTTATGGCGTTGCTACTGTAATACCGCGGTTGCTAAATTTTATTTTAGTGCCATTACATACCGATGCGCTGGGAACAAAAGACTATTCAGTAAACACGACATTCTACATTTGGGCGGCATTTTTTAATGTACTGCTTACTTATGGGATGGAGACTTCGTTCTTTAGGTTTTTTAGCAGAGCAGAGGATAAGAAGAAGGTTTTTTCTACCTCTTTTATCGCTTTAACGACCACGACCTTGCTGTTTTTTGGTTTGGGAATGATATTTCAGGACGCTTTTATAAGATTGGTAGATCTGGATCCCTTTTTTTTTAATATCCTTTTTTCGGTCTTAATTTTAGATACGCTGGTGGTTGTGCCATTTGCATATCTTAGGGCAACCGATAGGCCCATACGATTTGCATCGATTAAGCTTTTAAACGTTTTCGTCGTTTTTGCCATTAATATCTACTTTATGTGGGTGGTGCCTAAATTTCCTGAAGTCGCACCACAATATGTATTAGATCACTATACTCAAAAGGACATTTTAAGCTATATCTTTCTGGCTAATTTGGCCGCTAGCGGAATTACATTTTTGATCTTATTGCCATACTTTTTTAAGACTAAAATTCAGTTTAGTTTCTCCCTGTTAAAGCAAATGTGGAAATACGGCTGGCCAATAATGCTGGCGGGATTGTCTTTTATTATCAATGAAAATCTAGACAAGCTGTTATTAAAGGATATTCTTTCCGAAGAAATTATGGGAGCTTATTCTGGTTGCTATAAACTGGCAGTTTTTATGATGATCTTTATCCAGGCCTTTAAAATGGGAGCTGAACCATTTTTCTTCAATCACGCTAAAGAGAAAAATGCTAAAGGTACTTACGCAAGGATTCTCGATTACTTTGTGATTTCAGGAGGATTGATTTTGCTCGTTTTGGTTTGTTTTATCGATATTTTTAAGAGGTATTTAATTCCTAACCAGGATTACTGGATAGCGATGTCTATAGTTCCTGTGATTTTACTGGCCAACTTGTTTTTAGGGATCTATCACAATCTTTCTGTTTGGTATAAGCTAACCGATAGAACCAGAATGGGAATGTATATTTCACTTTTTGGAGCTTTAGTCACCATTGTTTTAAACATCACGCTAATTAGCAAATTTGGATTTATGGTGGCCGCTTGGGCAACATTGGCTGCTTATGGTAGTATGATGCTTATCTCTTATTTCTTCGGAAGAAAATACTACCGCGTACCTTATAACGTTAAGAAAATAGGATTTTATTTACTGCTTTCGGTTGCACTTTCGGCCGTAAGTTTTATATACTTCAGGCAAAATTATATAGTTGCCGCATTATTTGTTCTCATATTTGTGGGAATTACGTATTTTAAAGAACAAGAAGACATAAAGAAAATTTTAAAACGATCATGACGATTAAAATCATTAACAAAAGTTCACACGATTTACCAGGTTATGCTACAGAAGCTTCTGCAGGAATGGATCTAAGAGCCGAATTATCAGAGCCGGTTACTTTAAAACCATTAGAAAGAGCAATCGTAAAAACAGGCTTGTTTATAGAGCTACCAGTAGGGTACGAAGCACAGGTACGACCAAGAAGTGGTTTAGCCGCAAAAAAAGGAATTACCGTTTTAAATGCTCCCGGAACAATCGATGCTGATTATCGCGGCGAAATAGGGGTGATTTTGGTGAACTTATCGAATGACAACTTTATCATCGAAAATGGCGAGAGGATTGCGCAATTAGTAATCGCCAAACATGAACATATTAAATGGGAAGAAGTTGAAGTACTTACAGATAGCGTACGCGGAGCTGGCGGGTTTGGCAGTACGGGAACAAAGTAATTTCAATTTTTTCGAAAAACTATTCTAAAATCAAACAAACAAATGAAGATTATTGTACCCATGGCGGGAAGAGGTTCGCGCCTTAGGCCACATACACTTACCACTCCAAAACCATTAATTCCTATTGCCGGTAAACCTATTGTACACAGATTGGTACAGGATATAGCAAAAGTGTTGGACGAAGATATCGATGAAGTTGCTTTTGTAATAGGGGAAGATTTTGGAGAGAAAATAGAAAATGACCTTAAGGACATCGCTGAAAGTTTAGGAGCCAAAGCAAGCATTTATTATCAAGATAAACCATTGGGAACCGGCCACGCCATTATGTGCGCCAAAGAGTCTTTAGAGGGCCCTGCGGTAATTGCTTATGCCGATACCTTGTTTAAAGCCGATTTTACTTTAGATAAAGATGCCGATAGTGTTATTTGGGTAAAGCAGGTAGACAATCCTTCAGCATTTGGAGTAGTAAAACTTAACGATCGTAAACAAATTACCGAGCTTGTTGAAAAACCAGTCGAATTTGTTTCAGATCTGGCAGTGATCGGGATTTACTATTTTAAAGAAGTGTCCGTTTTAAAAGAAGAGCTTCAAAAGGTTTTGGACAATAATATTGTTCATGGTGGCGAATATCAAATTAATGATGGGATTAAAGCCATGCAGGCAAACGGACTAAAATTTGTGCCGGGAAAAGTAGAAGAGTGGATGGACTGCGGAAACAAAAATGTAACCGTAGAAACCAATGGTCGTATGCTTAAATTTTTACACCAGAATGGCGAAAAGCTCATCTCTGATGATGTGAAAATTAAAGATGCTGAAATTATTGAACCGTGCTTTATCGGTGAAAATGTAGAACTGATCAATGCGAAGATTGGCCCTAACGTTTCTATTGGCAACGGAACAAAAATTGAAAATGCTACGATAAAAAATAGCCTTATTCAAACTTTTGCTGAAGTAAAAAACGCAAAATTGAATAACGCAATGATTGGTAATTTTGCTAAATTCGATGGTGAATTTACCGAAATCAGTATAGGTGATTATTCAGTATTGGAATAGTTATTGAAACCCAAATCTCAAAAACTTTGCTGAAACAGATCGTGATATTGGCCTTTTTTGGGCAGCTTTATTTGGTGCCAGGAAATGCCTATGCTTTAATTCAGCAACCGGAAGATGAAAATAGTGCGACCTTAAATAGCGATCTTGTGGAAGTAAAAGACGATTTCCAGGAGTATTTTTTTGAAGCCTTAAAGCAACGCGGTATTGAAAATTACGGGAAATCGAATGAAGCTTTGCAAAAGTGCCTTGCTATAGACGATAGTAAAGCGGTGATTTATTACGAAATCGCTAAAAACTACTATTCTTTAGAAGAATTTGAGCAGGCACAACCCTATTTTCAAAAAGCCATTGATTTAAAACCCAAAGATGAACATATTCTTAGGGATTATTATGAGAACGAAATTGCTTCGGTAGATTATGAAAACGCAATAAAAATACTTCAGGAATTAATTAAAATAGATGCTAAATATCGCGAAGATCTTGCCGATCTATATATCCTAAGTGATCGTTACGATAATGCGTTGTCCCTTATCGATAGTTTAGATAATCAATTCGGAAAAAACGAATATCGTACCCGCTTACGCCGCCAGATTTATGCGCGTACCAATAATACAGATGCCCAGATTGCAAGTTTAGAAAAAGCAATTGAAGAGTACCCCAAAGAAGAGCAAAATTACCTGAATCTTATTTATGTATTTAGCGACCAGGGGATGGAAGAAGAAGCCTTTCAAACGGCTCAGGAGCTTTTAAAAGTGAGTCCCGGTTCTAGTCTGGCGCATTTAGCACTGTATAAGTTTTATCTCAATAAAGATCAGCCTGAAGAAGCCATGCAGTCCATGCAGCTGGTTTTTAAGAGCGAAGAGATTGATGCTGCATCAAAATATAAGGTTTTAAATGATTTTTTATTGTTCGTCAATCAAAATCCAGAATGGGAAAGTGAGCTTATGGAAGTAAGCCAGATGCTTTCTAATCTCGAAAATGAACCTTCTTTATATCGAAAATTAGGAGAATATTACCTAAGAACAGATAATAAAGCAGATGCCCTTCGTTATTTTGAAATGGGATTAAAAGAAGATCCGGCAAATTTCGAAATGATTAAAAACACGCTTATCCTCAGGATCGATTTGGAACATTTTGAAAGCGCGAGTAAGTTAGCTTCAGAAGCTAGGGATATTTTTCCCGCGCAGCCTATTTTTTATCTTTTAAACGGAGTAGCCTTAAATAAACTTAAAAATTATTCTGAAGCGGTCGAAATTCTTACTTTTGGATTGGATTTTTTAATTGAGAACCCACGAATGGAAGCCGATTTTTATCAGCAGATCTCGGTGTCATACGCCGGGATGGAAGATAAAGAGCGCGCGAATGAGTATAATGCGAAAGCCATTAAAATCTTAAAAGAAGCAAGTAAATGATCAAAAGAATAATCGTTGTCGTTCTATTAACGCTTAGTATTGCGGCCTGCGGAACCAAAAAAGCAGCCACCGATTTCGAAAAAAGCAATCTAAAAGCAGCAGGTGTTATAAAAAACCATTACGATAAAGCGATACAGTTTAATACCCTATCTGGAAAATTAAGAGCCACCTATCAGGATGCCGATAGAACACAATCGGTAAATCTAAGTTTTAGGATGGAAAAAGACAAAGCCATTTGGATGAGTGCCAGTATTCTTGGTTTTCCAATGGCCAAAGCCTATATCACTCCGCAAAAAGTAAGCTATTACGAAAAAGTAGGGAAAACCTATTTTGATGGTGATTTTAGTTTAGTGAGCAAGTGGTTGGGAACCCCTTTAGATTTCGAGAAACTTCAGAATTTATTATTGGGCCAGGCCATTTACGATCTTAGGGAAGATGCTTATACTTTAAGTGAATCTCCAAGAGGTTTTCAATTACTTCCGAAGAAATCATCTGATGTAAAAAAGATGTTTATGTTAGATGCTGAAACCTATAAAGCGAAGGCGCAACAGTTGGCTCAGGATTCAAAAAGCAGAAGTGTTACGATAACTTACGGCGATTATCAGCGCGTTGCTGGCAGGCTTTTTCCTGAAACAATTACCATTATTGCCAATGAAGGTGGTGAAAGTACCAATATTACCTTGCAGTATCGCTCAATGGAATTTGACGGTGAGGTAAGTTTTCCATTTAGTATCCCTTCTGGGTACGATGAAATTTCTGTAGAATGAAATTAGGCTTTTTTAAATATCTTTTTTATATCGCTACTTTTTTAGTGGTGACTAATTCATTTTCTCAAACTACCAGGGAAGCTTTAGAGAAAAAACGAATTGAACTTCGTAACGAAATTCGTCGAATTTCAGAATTAAGAAGTAGCAATAAAAAGAAGGAAAAGTCGATTTTAAATGAAGTTCAGGACTTAAACCAACAAATAAAGAGTACAGAGAGTTTAATAAAAGTCACTAACCAACAAGCGAGTCTTCTTACTAAGGAGATGAACGAAAATGAAGCTAAAATCGCGAAATTCAGAAAAGAACTTGAAGAATTAAAAGCTGATTATGCCGAGATGATTAAAAAATCATACCGTAGCAAATCGCAGCAAAGCCGTATCATGTTCTTACTTTCGTCTGAAAGCTTTTTACAGGCCTATAAACGGCTTCAATATCTAAAACAATATACAGACTACCGCAAATCGCAGGGAGAGCAAATAAAGAAGCGTACGATAGATCTACAGCGTTTAAACAAACGCCTTGCGTATCAAAAAGCAGAAAAGAATAAGCTAATTGCTGAAAATAGGGCCACCAGGGCACGACTTGAAGAAAATAAAAAGTCGCAACAGGAATTAATGAAAACCATTACGGCAAAAGAAGGCCAGTTTGCTTCACAAATTAAAAAGGCGCAACAGGAAATCGACGAAATAGAGCGTAAAATTGATGCCATGATTAAAGCATCGATTGCTGAAGCGAATAAAAAATCGGGTTCTAGCAAACGTGATGTATTCGAACTTACCCCTGAAGCGAAAGCCTTGGCAAAAGACTTTGCCAGTAACAAAGGAAAACTACCGTGGCCGGTAGCTACAGGTACGATAAGTATGAGATTTGGGAAACAACCCCACCCGGTGGTAAGCAATATTACCATTAACAATAGTGGTGTAAATATCGATACCGATAAAGGAGGAAAAGCCAGGGCTGTTTTTGAAGGTGCCGTTAGTGAGGTACAGATTTTAAAAGGAGCCAACAAAGCAGTAATGTTAAGACATGGTGATTATATTACCATTTACGATAATCTTGAAGAGGTGTATGTACGCAAAGGCGATTATGTAAGTACAGGCCAGGATTTGGGAGTTGTCGCCACCAGTAAAAGCTCGGGGAAAACCACGCTTCACTTTTTAATATTCCAAAATACCAAAAAGTATAATCCAGAAAGTTGGATTTTAAAACGCTAATTTATAGCTCTTAACGCAACCTTTTTCTTAATTTGCATCTTATCTGGTGTAAATAATAATTATGAGAAAAAATTACGTTGCCGCGATAGCGATGGTCTTTCTAATTCAATTTTTTAGTTCCTGTAATAGTGATGATGTATTGGTGACCGAAAATAAGCGAACTGCTATTTTTGCGACCTTGGTAGATTCTAACGATGTAGCTTTACACGATATTCCCGTAAATGTAACCACTAATATTGCAGAAGATTATAATATTTTGGGTGCCTCCATCAGTAAAGCAGGAGGGAGTGTAGATTTTGTTTCCTTGGTTTCTTACAATAGAGGAATAGTGGTTAATTTTAATCCGCCTTCTTCATCCGATTATGATTCCAATTTCATGACTTTAAGTTATGTAGATCAAAGAGAATTTATGGATAGGGAAGAGCGTATCGATCTAGATGTGGTTAAGCTGAGTCCTATGCAGGATGTAAATATTCGTATGAATAGATTGCCTGAAACCAATAGTGTAGAACTTCAACTTCAATATTATAACGCAAGACAGTTGATCGCCTTCGATGGATATGCAGATCTTTTACCGGAATTTCAGAATATCAAAAATGATTATTTAAGATTGGATGAAGAAAATCCTTCTTTTGAAAAATCATTGCGTTTACCAGTTGGCTCACCAGTCAAAATTTTTTATAGCGTAAACGATGGGGACGAAAAGGATTCCACAATAATAGTAACTTCAACAACCAGTAGTGTTAACTTAGAATTTTAAATCGAAGACCTTATCTTTTTTATCGATTTTCCAGCATAAATTTTTCAGATGAAAAACATAATACTTTTAGCATTTCTATTCAGTATCTCTTTAGTAAACGCACAACAAGAGCAGGTTACACAAAATGCGCATAGAAACTCTTACAATCCTGAGGATCCCGAAACCGTATTTTTTGGATTGTCATTCTATTTTCCTAATGGTTTAAGTGATTCTAGTTTGGGTAATGATTATACGTTCGATGCCGGAATTCAATTTGCAGTCAATGTCTTTATCACCCCTCAATTTGTAGCGGGAGTTTATGGAAAGTGGCATGAAGGAGAGGTAAGCAATATTGAAAAAATTGGAAATATAAGCGAAAGCAATTTTAGCGAATATGGGTTGAGCCTGGGATATTACCAGGCCATAAATAGGGAATTTAACTACTTTATTACAGCCAGTATTGGTGGTGTTTCTGTAAGAAATACGGTTCCTTTTTCTCCAGATTCGTTTCGCGAAAACGGCACCAGTTATAAAGTAGGGGGAGAATTAGGCTATCGATTTAATCAAACTATAGCCATTTTCGCTAAAGTTTCTCCTTATTATTTAAATCTTGATATCGAGAATACGGCGTATAATGATTATTTAAATAATCATTTTCTGGTAGATGTTGGTTTTGGATTACGGGTTCATTTACATAACCCAAATGGATAAACTTTAATAGCCCAACAACAAGGCTTACGGCTTACTTGGTAAATAAGGCTTTAAGTTCGCTAGCCTCGTTAGGTTGCATTTTACCGGCAAGAACAAGGCTTAGTTGTTTTCTTCGTAAAGCGGCAGCATAACGCTCTTTTTCCAAATCGGTTTCTGGTTCTAAAGGAGGAACGGGAACCGGAGCTCCGGTTTCATCTACGGCTACAAACGTGTAAATAGCTTCGTTTGCTTTACTTCTAAGCCCGCTTTCACGGTCTTCTACCCATACATCTATGAAAATCTCCATAGACGATTTAAACGCCCTGGAAACGACGGCTTCAACCGTTACTACACTTCCTAGCGGGATCGCTTTATTAAACGCTACATGATTTACAGAGGCAGTCACTACAATACGACGGCTATGTCTTCTGGCTGCGATACTGGCAGCACGATCCATACGAGCTAACAATTCGCCTCCAAATAAATTATTTAGGGGATTGGTCTCGCTTGGTAAAACAAGATCGGTTAATGTAGTTCTAGAATCTTTTGGGTACTTAGAATTCATATTTGCCAATTTTTGGCAATAATAGTAAGCTTTTAAATAAATATCACTAAAAAAAGATTAAAGTTCCTGTACCAATAGCCAGGCAGCCTGGTTTTCTCTCTTTAATTTATTTAATGCATTTACTGCGTCACGTCTTGTTTTATGGCTGGAGAAAACCACTTGATGAAGTCCGTATTTGTTAGCCCCTATAAGTCTGGCTTTATACCCTTCCTCTCTAAGTTCCTCTACTTTTTTCTCGGCATTTTCTTCCACTCTAAAAGCTCCTGCCACCAGGTGAAAATTGCCAGATTGCTTTTCTACGTTAAACGTAATGGCGGGTAATGGGTTGTCGATCACAAAAGTAGCTTCCTGAATTTGTTGCTGTAACTGATTCTCAGCTTCCTGTTGTTCAGCAATATTATGTTCAGCAACCTGATTGCTATAGATATTTAAACCGGCAATACCAGAAAGGCCAATAGCAAGAATCCCAACGGCGGCATATTTAAGAAATGCAGCTTTGCGGCTTCTTCGTTCAGGAGTAAAGTGAATGGGTGCTTTGTCTTCGATTTTCTGAACCTGAGATTTGTACACTTCACGCTGAATTTTTGTGGAATGAACCACATCCAGTCCAAAAGAATCGGCCAGGTAATTTACTTTATTAAAAGGTTCAAACTGAAGGGTATAATCTTCAGAAACCGTAAATTCACCAACGTTGGCAATTTCAGCTTTTTGCTGGTCTTTTAAAGAACTCTCCAGCTGATGTACGAAATCTGCAATTTTATTAAGCGCTGTAGTATAATTAATACTTTCGGCATCTGCGATGTAATTAGCTAATAATCCGTCGTTTTTAACTAATTGACGGTTAAAGGATACAGTCTTTTTTGGTGGATAAAGAGTATGTGTTGCTGCATCGATAAAAGCAGATTCTCTTTGCGATAAAAACGCACCAAATCCGGGTAAGATAACGCATTCGTAGCGATAAAGTAAATCCTGTATGTAATTAGCTATTTTCATAATTGCAAAAATAATAGGAATAGGAAGTATATAAAAATAGCGAAACAAATTTTATTAACAAATCTTTTTTTACGTAATTTTAGTGGAAAGCGGAGGGATGAATATTACAGATTTACAATATATACTGGCATTGCAAAGAGCTCCTAATCTGGGAGATAGGACAGCAAAGAAGCTCATTGCAAGATTGGGAAGTGCAGCCGCAATTTTTAAAGAAAAGCGGCAAAATTTATTGAAAATCGAAGGGATTGGTGCGCTTAAACTTAAAGGATTGCTGGATCCCGCAAACTTTGAAGCAGCAGAAAAGGAAATTGAATTTATCCAAAATGAACAATTAGAAACACATTATTTTTTAGACGATAATTATCCCGAAAAGTTGAAACACTGCCATGATTCCCCAATTTTGCTATTCTCTAAAGGAAATATACAGCTTAACAATCGTCGAATTATAAGTATTGTGGGTACCCGGAAGATTACAAGTGCAGGAAAGGCATTTGTAGAACAATTTATTGAGGAGTTGAGTCCGCTTCATCCCATAATTGTTTCGGGCTTTGCCTATGGCGTTGATATTGCAGCTCATCGTGCAGCCATCGATCATAACTTGCAAACCATTGGTTGCTTAGCGCACGGTTTCGATCAGATTTACCCAAAAGTACATGCCAGGTATGTAGATGAAGTTTTAAAAAATGTAGGCTTTTTTAGCGATTTTTGGAGTAGTGATAAATTTGATCGCAATAACTTCTTAAAACGAAACCGAATTATTGCTGGTTTAAGCGAAGCGACCGTAGTCATTGAGAGTGCCGAAAAAGGCGGAAGTTTGGTGACTGCAGATATCGCCAATTCTTATAACCGTGAAGTTTTTGCAGTTCCGGGAAGGCCTGGTGATAAATACAGCAAGGGCTGCAATAACCTTATTAAATCTAATAATGCCCATTTGCTGAGTAGTGCAGCTGATTTGGTGTATATGCTGGGTTGGAAACTAGAAGAAGAAATAAAACCTATACAGCAGCAATTATTTATAGATTTAGATAACGAAGAACAGCAAATCTACGATCATTTAAAAGAAAAAGGGAAATCACAATTAGACACGATAGCACTATATTGTGATTTCCCGACTTTTAAAGCCGCTTCAATTTTATTGAATATGGAACTTAAAGGTGTGATTAGACCTTTGCCCGGTAAATTATTTGAAGCCATTTAGCATGCTTAATGCTGCGATCCCTTCACAATAGCGGGACGGGATGTGTTTAAATAAAAAATAATTTTCTACCAACTACCTAATGAGCTTGCTCTAAGGTAGTTTACTAATATCCTAATTTCTCGCGCACCCTTTTTAAAACATCATTAGCAACAACGGTTGCTTTTTCTTTTCCTATGGCTAAGGCCTTATCTACTTCTTCAAGATTACTGATGTAGTATTCATATTTTTCGCGTGGCTCAGCAAAGGTTTCTTTTACCAGTTCGAATAGTGCTTGTTTGGCGTGACCGTACCCAAAACCACCGGCTTCATATTTTTGGCGTAGGTCTGCTGTTTGTTCTTCAGATCCTAATAATTTATAAATATTGAAAACATTACAGGTATCCGGGTTTTTAGGTTCTTCAAGCGGAGTACTATCGGTTTGGATACTCATTATCTGTTTTCTCAGTTTTTTATCAGTCTGAAAAATATTAATGGTATTATCTTTCGATTTACTCATCTTAGAACCATCAGTACCGGGAACGTACAAGATGTTTTCTTCTACTTTAGCTTCAGGAATTACAAAGGTTTCTCCCATTTTATTGTGAAAACGAGAGGCTACATCTCTGGTAATTTCTAAATGTTGTAACTGGTCTTTTCCTACCGGAACAATTTCAGCATCATATAAAAGAATATCTGCTGCCATAAGCATGGGATACGTAAATAGCCCTGCGTTTACATCTTCTAACCGATCGGCTTTATCTTTAAATGAATGTGCTAACGTAAGTCGCTGATAAGGAAAAAAGCAGCTTAAATACCAGGTAAGTTCACTGGTTTGTGGGATGTCACTTTGTCTGTAAAAAACAGTTTTTTCAATATCAAGACCGCAGGCAAGCCAGGTTGCCGCGACAGAGTAGGTGTTGTTTTTTAAAGTTTCCGCATCTTTAATTTGCGTTAAAGAGTGCATATCTGCTATAAAAATGAATGAATCATTCTCTGGGCTATTCGCCATTTTAATAGCAGGCATAATTGCCCCCAGTAAATTTCCTAAATGAGGAGTTCCTGTACTTTGCACTCCCGTTAGTATTCTAGACATGTAGTTATTAAATTTTTATGCAAAGGTACTTTTTTTGTGGAATTGACTTGATTGTATTTACTACTTTTGACACCGATGCGATTTTTTAAAAATATTGCTATTGTAGTATGGAGAATATGGTTCTACGTTTTATTGGTGGTACCTATTATCCTTATGCTCCCTATTCTAATCGTTTTTACTTCGGCAGAGCGTTTTTATCCTCAGTTTTTCTTTTGTGCCAGGATGTGGGGGAAATTCATCATTTTTGGGATGGGTTTTTACCGGCGAACGCATGGAAGCCATAAACTGGATAAGGATGGCAGCTATATGTTTGTAGCCAATCACTATTCGATGTTAGACATTATGCTTATGCTGGCAACCGTTAACCATCCTTTTGTATTTGTAGGTAAAAAAGAGCTGGCTAAAATTCCAATTTTCGGGTTTTTCTACCGTAAAACCTGCATTCTGGTAGACCGTAAAAGTCAGCAAAGTCGGCAGGCGGTTTTTAATGAGGCTGAAAGACGTTTAAAACAGGGGAATAGTATCTGTATTTTTCCTGAAGGTGGCGTTCCCGACGATGAAAGTGTCATTTTAGACGAATTTAAAGAAGGCGCTTTTAAATTGGCCATTGATCATCAAATACCCATTGCTCCTTTAACTTTTCACGATACCAAAAAGCGTTTTTCGTACACATTTTTATCGGGTAGCCCCGGGAAATTAAGGGTTACCATCCACGATTTTATTCCTACCGCAGGTAAAACTCAGCAAGATCGTAAAGAGCTTAAAGATAAAACACATGAAATTATTCTTGAAGAACTAAAAAATCCTAGTCTGTAAAACCTAATTTCAGCTTCTAGTTCGCTTAGCAACTTTTGATTTCATTCAATTTCAATTCAGAAAGAAGATTTTTAAATCTCGATTATCGAGTTAAAATTCAAAACTAAAACCCGTATAAATTCCGAAGAAATAAGGATTAACACCACTTGTATTGCTAAAGCTGTTTAACTGGTATTTAAAAGTAGGTTCTAAATTCAGTTTAAATTTATCGTTTAGCTGATAATCGACACCCATCCCGATATTTGTGGTAAAACTAAGGCTTTCCAGATTGTTTGATTCTCCCAGTTCTATAGAGCCACTTTGTCCATTCACGCTAACCGTATTTTCATCTAAAAACAAACTACTGGCGCCACCGATTAATTTTAAACCAAATTTTTTGTCGATTAAACTGTATTCTATTTCTACAGGAACTTCGATATATCCAAAATTCTGATTTAACGAACCGGTTTCCCTTGGTAGGTTTAAACTGCTTGAAGGAGCAAAATCATGGGGGGTCTCTGCATAATTATCAGGTCTCGAAACGGTACTCGCAATTCTAATATTTTCGCTTCCCTGCTCATAATTTATATTCGATATTTTGCTAGAAGCTATAGCGTAATTATAAGCAATATCCTGAGTTTTATAATTCATGCTCACTTTGCTTATGCCCGACCTTATTTTTATTTTTTCTGAAATAGCGTAAGCCACCTTAATTCCGTAAGACATTGTTACGTCACTATTGGTTTGATTCCCTGCAAAAGAAGGATCTATAGGGTTACCGCTTCCCAAATTATCGTAATAAACCGGTGCGGCGAAAGGAGAAATACTTACTTTTCCTGCTTTAGACGCTATTTTTACTTCTTCAGGAGTAGCGTTGTTTTTCTCTTCTGAAAGAATAGCCAGTGCAGTTTTATACTCTTCATCAGCTTTCGTTTTGATTGAATCGGCACTTGCAACTTGCGACGCTGTTTTATTAGGATTCTTATTTTCAGCAGAAGAAATTGCTTTGTTCCCTGTTTGTTGATTTTGGATGGTTTCATCGCCATTTTTATGATCGGGATGAGCCAATTCCTGTTCGTTGTTTGACTTATTTGATGCGATATTCGATGAATTGCTGTTCGTTTTTTCTGAATTGGAATTTTTAGAAGTAGTATCTATTCCTAAAGTTTGTGTGGTGTTCTGGCTGGCCATAGC
>Ga0114908_1000805_pt1 | contig 16828 bp, 10 predicted proteins | sample MalvireepMed_s17_FD_87292 | JGI IMG/M metagenome (GOLD analysis project Ga0114908, IMG submission 87292) | Marine viral communities from the Global Malaspina Expedition - Malaspina viral metaG DeepMed_s17 | ecosystem: Environmental > Aquatic > Marine > Oceanic | place: Mediterranean Sea... | reverse complement strand
GGGCCGCACTATAATAACTGGAACACAACTTAATGTATGGCCCCTAGGTCCCATAGAACATGGTGAGACTTATGAGCTGGATGGAGATCCGGTTGCCCCCTGGAATCAAAGACTATTGAGAAAAACTTTCTTTGGCGAGTTGTGGCCAAGCGGTACCTACGATAGCGTACTCAAGAAACCATCTTTAAGTTTTATGAGGTCTCTTGCTTCTCCGAGTACTGGTAGCTCGGACGTGACAGACCCAAATTTATGGGCTTCTTCCTCTGTGGGCATAACTAAACTCCCTCTTTATTCTGCTCACGCCGGCAGAAAGGTAAAGGGAAGAAATAATTTCTTTATTTCAGAGCCCAGAAGCCCGTGGTATGACTCATACGATGATTATTCTCAAGATATTAGAATTATTGCAAAAGATTATTCAATATTACCAGAATTTAAAATTTCAGATCATATAGATTATTATGTCAACACCGGAGGGAATTATCTTACAAAAAATAATAAGATTTTATCACTTCCCGGAGCAAGTTTCTCATCATCGGCCGACACCGAGAAAAGTAGAGCAAGTAAAGATTTTTACGAAACATATTCACATTCTGACTTTTTAAGTAGTTTTAATACTATTCGCCAAGATCACTCTGACACTTTGAATATTACCTCTCACATATCTTTAACATGCAGAGGAATAAAGAAGCTATTGCCATATAATGGTTTCTATCCTGTCTTGAGAAGCGTGCAGTTAGGAAACTTACTTTCTCAATCTTTGGGTCCATACATAGGAGGTTCAGAAACAACAGGGAGTCGCTTCTTTCTCCCTCCAGTAAATAATGATGCACAAAGGCTTAATTCTTTGTTACAACCTTTCTTAGCCCCTGGCGTATTTTTTAATTCTATTAAATCTGGTATTGCTGTAGACTATCCAATATTTAAAGATGATCCAGGTGGTATAGACGCCGCGACAGCCGCGGTCGCGGGCCTTCCACACATAGCCCTCCAAGGATCTCCAAGTTATAGATTGCCATTCGAAGCCCTGGTGAATATAAAAAATTTCTTGCCTCAAGATTCAAATATATATTATACAGATCCCCAGTTTACTAGAACACAGGAAAGTACAGATCTAGATTTATTAGATCCTGGTTTAGAAATATATTTCACATGGTCCGGAAAGTCAGATCCAAAGTTCGAGATGGCAAATCACAATTTCTTAGGAGAAACAGTTAAATTTTTCCTCAAAGATGAAAAACTAAAGACTTTCAAATCAAAATCAGAAAAAGATTTCAAATCAATGATTTCTGGAAACACTTATTATATGGATGTAACTCTGAACAAGACGGATGATTTTGTATTGAGTCAGGGAGGTTTATATGGGAAATGGCCCGGTAATGATTCAGATATATATAGTTTAGAACAACGCGGCGCTATTTACGGACCTCCTTATAGGGGATTCCATCCAACAACTATAGTAGACAACCAAACAGCTTTTACCAGGGACCCTATGTACGCACCACACACACCACCATATTTTTATGGGGTATCTACTGCGAGAATTGAATTCAAACCACATGAAGCCCGAGAGATGGCTTCCGGAGAAGCCGGCGAGTTTTCGCTACAAGAAATATTTGCCAATTCTAATACTACCTTTTTTAATTCTAATCAACAATTAAACCGACGCGATGCTGCAGCTGGCACTGGAATTTTTACTGCCTCTCTGGAAATGGACTCTCTCCCTCCCTCTATGGAGGCGTGTATGGAACTATCATCATCTATTAATTTATTCGGAATCTCGCGAGAGAAAGAAATCACGTACAGCGCCATTCAAACAGGTTTAGAGGGCAGCAATATATTTACACCAATTTCTGCCGTAGACGCCGGCCCGGAGTCAGATTCTTGGGTAATATCTCCCAAGTGGGAATGCCCAGTTCTTAATGTAACTGCCAGCTCAAATGATTGTCTAAGTATTTGGAATCGCTATGGATTCGTGCCTTCGGGTTCTTCTGGTATATTTTTTGAGATTAGAGAAAGTTACCCAGAAGTGATCAATGATCGCACACTCAATTCGTTAACTCAGTCGCTAATCGACGTTTGTGGATTCGAGCCAGACTCCCAGAGAATTGGAGAATTGGCAGAAGAGAAAGAGATCTCCGAAGCGGTTGTTGCTATCCCGTATTCTGTTGCTAAAATTCCTGGCCAAACAGTTAATATTTTTGGGAATAAACATTTCTTTAAAATTGAAAAACAAATGTTTAAAACACAGAGAGCCAATATAGACGCCGGCGGCCCGGCCGTTAAAGAGGGGCAGCTTGGGTCTTCAAAGGATATAGAGCACACCTCTGTATCTAATATGATCAGGGCTATGAGAAAATATGTGTTTCCTCCTAAATTTAATTTTCTTAGAAAAACAATAGGGAATATTCCAACCCCGTTTGCTATGTATATCTTTGAATTTAATCATACTTTGGACAGACAAGAATTGTGTGATATATGGAATAATACTATGCCAGATATTGCAGTAACAGCAGAAAAACAAGATGTTGCAATCTCACATGGAATATCCAGATATGATTTTTTTGGTGTTACCGGCGGCCCATTTAATTTGAATGCTACACTACCTCATATTCGCTGGATGGTATTTAAAATTAAAAAGAAGGCGGAAGAAAGCTATTATAATATCACAGCAGATACGACAGACGATGATCGTTTTAAATTTGATTTCGGGAATAAGACAAAGCGACCAGATTACACATATAATTGGCCGTATGACTTCTTTTCATTGGTAGAACTAGCAAAAATAGATTCGTCAATTACAATTAGTCCTAAATCGCCCACGGCCGACATCGCCAGCACTATGGCCGCCATCTCCGCGATCAGCGCGATAGCTACGGAGGAAACTGAATAATGGCGTTCTTAGATAGAAAAGAACAGGTAATGGACACTCAACTTACTCAATACGGAAAGAGGCTGTTGGCCCAGGGAAAGTTCAAGCCGACCTATTATGCGTTTTACGATGATGATATTATTTATGATTTAAATTGGTGCTCCCACGATGAAGCTCAAAACGAGTCGGAGGGTAGGATTAAGGAATCATTAAGATCGGAAACTCAATATGTTTTTAGTGGAATAGAAGCAAAAATTAAAGAACAAAGTAAAACACTAACAAAAAAATTAAATTCTTCGGATAAGGTTCCAGAAATTCAGAATGAAGCTGATCGAGATTTTATTATAGAACCTTTGGGGACGGCAGACCCTCATAGTCAATATTCCCCGGCTTGGGATATTAGCTTTTTAGAAGGTGTTCACACAGATGAAGCAATATCAAAAATTTATAAATCTGGTAGTTTAGAACTCAGAATTCCCCAAATTGAAGTTGATTATGAATATAATGTAAGAATAGGTCAAGAATTACACCTTGCTGACATAAATTCAGAAAATACAGTGTTAACATCGGAGGGATTAACTGGGTTAGATGCTTATGAAAAAATAGAAATTAGTGAGCGCGTAGAATTGCTAGATGAAGATTATCGAGCAGAACATATATTTGAAGATGATACATTTCATTATTTAGATGATTCAAAGGCAAAATTATTCTTGAGAGTGCTAGAAAAAAATTCAGAATTTTTAAATGATAATTTTGATCTTGAAGTATTTTTAATGAATGAAGACGATGAGTTAAAAAAACTATTTTTTATACAAGATAAAATTAATAATATTGTTGATGGTATATTGTTGGATAAGTCTAATTTTTTACACGTAGAGGGTTTTGGCCCGGATTATGTTGAATATTATTTTGATTTATTAACTGATCAAGAGATTGATAATGATCTGTATTGTGAGGTTGTTAAGAACCCGAAATTAGAAAATATATTTTCTGATGAAGAAATGTTTAATTGTAATGATTTACCATCGAAAGAACAAAATTCTGATATATATAGAATTTCTAAGAAGATTGATGAGGATCCCTGCTAATGAGTAAAATAACTTCTCTCGAAATTTACGGCTCTGTTATGCCATACCCCGTAGTTAAAGCAATTACATTAGAGGGCACACCAGAGGATAGTAAAGAAACTTTAGATGTTGTCATACGAGATATAATTCCAGAATCGGTACCGGGAACCTGGGGCCCGTCATTTATGCAAAATGAATTATCACAATTTATTCAATTTGCGGTAGTACGTTCGACAAATGTATCAGATACTCTTTTATGGTCTACAAAACCAGATGTTTTATATAATAATTTGGTATCGCCTTTCTGGCCCGCCTATAATGTGATCGGGCAGCCAGGACTTGAATTTCAGACATCTCAGATCTTTAAATATGGTATTAAACCGTCTATTAGCAATCCCCACTCTAATTCTCTTATAAACATTAATAGTGATAAAGTCATTGAATACCCTCTAGAAATTCCGAAATTTGATAAATTAGAATTATCATCCGGGCACCTATCATACTTCTTTTTAAGTTATTTTGATTTTGATGCGATGTCCGATAAATATGATATATCGATAGAAGATATTATCAATTCAATCCCGATCCGCGAACAATATGAAATTAGCCACATAGTTGCTTTGGACGGGGGAAAAATAGCTTCTTTAGTTAATAAATTCTTTAAACAAGATGGAACAGAGTGGTCCGGACCGGTGTTTAAAGAGGCGGATTCGTGGTTCGGCGGAAAAGAGCCAGGCCAGGAAATTATTGTTCCTCTAGAATTAATTAAAACTACACAGAATATCGTTAGAGATTTTCGCTCTGGTACAATAAATTATGATATTAATAAAAATATATTTTCATATAGAACAGATCTTGATGAACTTCTTGGAAAAATAAAAATTACTCCAAACCCGGCGCTCACATTCCAGAATAGAGGATCGGTCATCGATGATATTATATCTTATGCTGAGCCAACAAAAGATATCTTAAATAATCAAACTTTGGTAAGCCAGTGTGGAATATTCTTTACTCTTGATATGGGGGCTATACTAAGACAAAATTCTGCTTTCCCGGGGTTGTATAAGGAGGGCGATTCTACTTTTCCTGGTTTAGCTGTAATAAAAAATATGATAGTTAAAAAACACAGAGTTAAAAAAACACAGGATTATAATATAGCTGGATTACCGATCGATAGTTTCGAACCAATGGTCGATGTATCTCCAGTTAGAGTTGGTTATTTTAACGACAGCGCATCTTCCAAATTTGAGATAAAAGAAAAGAAAATATTCTTGGAAGAAAATACTTCTCCCTCCGGAACTAAAAAAAGTTATAGACATTTTGAATGTGAAGATACCGTCATCACTGGAATATATAAATATTTTATTGAATTGGAAGTGGAAGATCCGGCAGTAAAATATTTTTCAACTAGATTAAATGGATTATTTGAGCTGATAAAAGAAATAAAACTTTATTATTATGAAGCTTCACAGCCGTATCTCGGAGCGAGCGGTCAAGTAAAAACAAATTTTAATATATATTCTGGCAGGTTTACAGACGAATATAAATCAAAGAAGATGACCGGCGGCCCGGAATCCGGAGTTGACTTACACTCTGGCGGTACTATTAGAACAAAAATTAAAACAGATTTACTTGAGATAGTTGAAAAATTAATTAATGAAGAAACTACAGAATTCGGAGGTACCGGCGCGGCTAAGGTATCTATTTCTGGAAAGAAGTTTAGAGATAACTTATATAAGATGCTAGCTACCGAGTCTGCTACACCAGATTCAATCTTAAAAGCAATCGAAATAGTTCAGATAATAATTGATAAAGTTAGCAAATTAGCTGGAGTTACCAATTATGATTTTTATGATGAAGGTATCGGAGCAAAAAATAAAAATCAAGACATATTAGATCCAGCTAATCCTATTGGCCACTCAAAACCGACGAAAATGTTATTTAAAATTATGATCCCCCTTCAATCGACTCTTGAAATTAACAATAATTTAGATGTTGGATATGATTATATTTCATCGGCAACTGCTCTGACTAGGCCCGCTAAGTCAGGTTTAAAGAGTGTAAAATTTATGAATTTTTTAAAACGAGGCCAAGAAGAAAATAATAAATATTTTACAACTGAGAATATGAGCACCAAAATAATCTTCCCGGGAAGTAGTCTTGGAAGAAATATAATTACCTTTTTAACTCCGTCTAGCGTACGCCTGGGCAATTTTAGAGTAGATAGTTTAAAAGAAGCATTGCCTTTAGGCATCTCTGCTGTGGATAAAGAAAAGTATAGAAATATTATATTAAAATGTGTTGAATATAATTTAAATAATAAATATTTTACTGTAAAAGATACAGTACCATCAAGTAAAGAAGCTATATTAGAGACATACGAAGAGAAGAAAATGTTGGGGAGTATATTATCCTCGACAGGTCTTTTTTTAGAAGAATTAACTACTGATATAGAAGAGTTTTCTGAAGTTGAAGAAAACTTGTTAAATGATGTCGATAACATTTTAGAAGACACCCATAAAGAGATTGGGAAAACAGAATATAATGGAGAAAATATTTATTTTTTATCGACCAAAAACCCAAATACTTTATTCATGAATTTGTTAGGTTTATTCTCTAATAATTCTCGCGAGCCCATGGAATTTTATGATTGGAGAAATCTTAAATTTTCCATTGGAGAAAATTTTCCTACCATTAATCATGATAATATGAAACATACTAAAAAACATATTTATCAAGAAATAATTAATGATCTGTTTGAAACAGGCATGCCTATGAGTACGCTAGCAACAAAAGTACGAGAGACCTTTGTTAATTTGCCCACTCAAATTAAATCCTTATTTAGAGAAGCCAAGGATGTGAACAGCAGCTCCGCGGACCAAATAGTTAAAAAAACTGGATTTTTTGATAATAGTATTAAAGATCCAAAATTGTATCTTTATGATTACGCTGTATATTGGATGCACTACGAAAATTTGGTAGAAGTTCAATATCTTGCTGGGTACAAGAAAACACAACTTAGGGCACCGATATGGAAAAAATTAGATGTTAATCATATGCAGGAGCCTAAATTTAGTAATCAGGATATTTTATGCAGAGTGAAGAAATATGAAAATAAAATTGCGGATATACGGAGACCAGAAATGTTAGAATTACCTATTTATAATGAATATTTTATTTTAAGCAAGAAAACATAGGATTGATATATCATGAGTCCCGCCAATATTATAAGTGATTTTTTCTTTACAAATATAAAGATAGCTGGCACTTCTAGAAGAATTCTGTTAGTTAATTATGACACCACTCAGGCTGTTGTTGATCAGGTCGGTCGAGCATTTCCCCACCAGACTCCTCTGGTTGAACAAACTGAATTTGATAATACTGAAAATGGATCAAACTCATTTTTTACAACAAACTCTTCAGATCTATTGAGGTACCATCTTAGAAAATATTATAGAGATTTTCCCAAAGAATTATCGGCGAAAGAAGGTATAACCTGGCCGGTGCCATATGGCTACGGAGCAGAATTTTTTAATCCAGGGCTAATAAGTGATGGACCACATCAACGACAGGAGATGTGGGGAGAGGTCACCGATAAATTGATATCACTTATACCGAATCATCCTAGAGACTTTCCGGGTAATGAGTGGGAAAACCCTCCTGGCCTCACGCCCTTCAATCCCGCCGCGGCCTGGCAGGAGGCCTGGGGCGTGCCAGACGACTCGGTGGACCCTGGAACCATAATTATTTCCCGCCAAGGCCATACGGCTCCCGGGAACTATAATGAAAATTATGTTTATGCTCCCGAGCCCCATGGGGAACTTAGAAAAAACCGAGAATATGCTCCATTTTGGTCTTTTTTAGCAAAAGGAGTATTCACGAAGAAAGGAGAACCTCATAAGAAAAGACAGTTTATGACAATTTTTTATAATTCTCCGGTTGATTTCAATCCTCAGAAATCACACTTTATTGCGAAAGATCCCAGCGAACCGTACGCCGCTAGCGGGCAATGGTACGAAGATGCTAATGCTGGAAACGATCCCATTGGTATAAACGGCACCAACGAAGCGACTGAATTCCAATTTGACCAGACCTACGAGGGCGACTTGAATATCAGGGTCCTCCCACGCGAATGGTCCTGGCGCTCTTTTATTTCTGGTATGTCTCCGGAAAATATTACAGGAGACACAGTTCGAATAAATAGTTTAAATTTAAAATCGAATGTAGGTCCTTTCTATGATTTTGCATTTGACTATGATATGCCAGTATTGTCTAAAGATATTTCGGAATCTAATATTATAAAACCACTTCAAGCTGACTTTAAAGAAGAGTACAATTTTCTATTGGAAACATATGAAGACGTGTTAGGAGATACTAATTTTAACTTTACACCCTTAATACCAAATATGAATATTATTATGGACATTGAGAAATCAAATCTATCTATAGACGAAGTACATAAAAGAATTAAACAACTTTTTACATTAGGCGGAATCGTCATAGATCACCAGGGGGTGCCCAAACAATTAAAATATTTAACTGAAACTGGAATGGAAGGAAAAATTGATTTTGACTCTTATTTAGATAATTGGTCAAATGCATTTAAAGAAAATAAAGATAAGCTTATAAAAACTTTGTTTGAGAATCCTACTCACTTTTATAAACGAGTAATTGCAAGATCAAAAAATATTGTGATACCACCCGGAAAGCTTAGAGACTTGGCTGAGCATTCTAAAAAGAAACATTTATTTCCCATGTATACAGAGATAAACTTCGATGTAGAAAAAGAAAATGATTTTGCAACCGCATTGTATGAAACAGGATTGTGGAGATCTCTAGTTGGCCATATTGTGGGAATAAGTGAGGGATATACCTTGGAAGGTATTAAAGAAGAGAATATGGCCTTCAAGGGATACCCAACTTCAGATATTATTTTTGGTAATATTGCTTCCACCGCAACGTTTCTAGAACACAGTTCGTTGACAATCCCAGAAATGGAAAATTTTCAAACGAAGATGTTCGATTTAGATGATTGGATGGAGAATCTGTCTAATGGCCTTTCAAAACCATATTCCGGCCAATGGGACATTGATAAATATGAATATATAGTTTTAGATGCAAGAAAAGAATTAGAATCTGATAGTGCATATGATTATGATACTTTTTTGAAAAAAATTATGCAAATTGCATTTAAATCAAAATACAATAAATTAATTGATAAATATTCTAGGACTTACGCTGATATATTGGCGGGAGCAAAATCATACAGCGAAACAGTTGTTTATAGAGTTGCGAAAATAGATTCTCTTACTCAAGAAAATATACAGAATTTTTATTTTATTAATAATGGAGAGGTTGATACATTTAAATATATAGACACACAGGTTGAGTATGACAAAGAATATGAATATAAAGTATATTCTTGGAAGTTAATTGTCGGTACAGAATATGAATATAAAGTTCTCACCGACGGCGTGATCCTCGATGATGAGAATAAATATACCATGGCCCCTGAATGGTCCGAATCCACGGATCCCAAGAAAACACTACCGAATTGGTGGAGCGATTGGAGTGAAAAACTGTCTCCGAAGGAAAGCGAATTTTCCGCGGGCATAGCAATAGACTATAAAACTGTAGTAAAACTTGTTGAAGTTCCCTATGTATTCTCTAACACTATTAGTATTATGGATAATCCTCCGATGCCCCCGAATGTGTCTTTAATACCGTATAAGAATAAATCAGATCGAGTTCTAATAGCTCTTAGCGGTCAAACCGGAGAAATGACTGAAATGCCAATAGCCTTTAGCCTATTTGAAAGAAATAGAATAGAAAAGTTGCGCAAAGCGAAGAATTTATCTCCAGATGATGAAATATTATTCAAGACAGATGACTACATTCACTCTTTTGAAATATTCAGAATCAGCAACAAACCAACATCATATGAAGATTTCATAGGATCAAAAATAGCTGTGCTAAAAGACAGAACTACATTTGTTGACGATACTATAAAACCAAATAGAAAATATTATTATATGTTTAGGTCTATGGACGACCACGCTCATGTATCTAATCCTACAACTGTTTATGAATTTGAAATGGTTAAAAATTTGAAAGCATCTTACCCTATCATTAATATAATAGATATGGAAAAGGCTAAATTTGAAAAAGATATGTTAGGAAAAAAATCTAAAAAAATATTAAAAAAATATTTACATTTGAGGCCTTCCAAAAATCAAATTGACATAAACTATGATGGGTCTGAGGATCTTTTAGAGATAGCCGATTCGGCCTCTGAACTAAACCCATTGTTGGGTTTTGAGGACGAATCTTTAATTGGAAAGAAATTTAAAATTCGTTTAACTTCTAGAAAAACAGGTCGCAGACTGGACTTAAATATTAATTTTAAGAAGTCTTATGACGATAAATCATTAATGAAAATAAGATAAAACAATAAATTTATCTTTCGATAATTCAAACTTATTGAAATATAATACTAATTACTAACAAGGAATATTTAAGAGGTAATATAACATGGCATTCCTGGACAATTCTGGAGACATCATTTTAGATGCTGTTTTGACCGATACCGGTCGTATGAGACTAGCAAAGGGCGACGGAAGTTTTAAGATTGTAAAATTCGCCTTTGCTGATGATGAAATCAATTATGAGCTGTATGATAAAGACCACGCGTCAGGATCAGCTTATTACGATTTGGAGTTATTACAGACTCCGGTACTAGAGGCATTTACAAATAATATGTCGTCGATGAAATCAAAATTAATTTCAATTCCAAGAACTAATTTACTTTATTTGCCGGTTCTAAAACTTCAAACATCCCTTCAAAAAACACAGATGTATGATCTTGGAGACTCTGATGCATTTTTGGTGGTTGTCGACGAAGACACTGAGAAAACAAGAAAGCCCAATACAATAAACGAGGCACTGGCCAGCCAGCCAGGGGTTTTAAACGGTAACACACTTAGTGACGAACTTAATCACATAGAAATTCATCAAGGCCTTGATACAGATGATATATCCCCAACTCACGCCTTAGACTCTGATTTAAAGGAACATCAATATATTATTGAAATAGATAACCGATTGGGTAGTATTGCTTCCAAGCAAGGCTCGCTGGCATTAGTTTCTTATATTGATGACGACAATATAGCTAGTTATTATTTATCGACTACATCGGATATCGTTTCGACTAATACTAGTACTGATACCGTCGCAGAGTCTAGCGGAGATGGTATCAATGGTAAACAGGTGCTCAAAGGTCCCCGCGGAACAAAACTAAAATTCAAAATAGGCGCGAGTATTGATTTGAATGCGAGTACGACATTGTTTACTAAATTAGGTAATGATAATTTTACTATTGGAGATAAAACATATTATTATATTGATTCTACAATCAGAGTAACCGGAGCAACAACAGGATATAGAATAGATATTCCTGTGAGATTTGTTAAATATAAATCTGGATAAATATTAAAATAAGTAATTTTTAATGATATAATTCACTAGAGGAAAATCATGGCAACAACATTCAAATCTTTTTTAAACAATGACGTAACTTCTACAAGAACTCTTTTGCACGAAGCAATTCCGCTTACTGGGACAATTGTATCTGGAACGTATGAAGACGAAAATATTAAGAATTTCTCTCATGGTATGTTTCAGTCGGTTTATGACTATCCATACTTAAGCTCTTCTGCGAACCATGTTTTTGATTTAACCGTTGGGTACCATAGCGATTCACATTTTTCATCTTCTGATTCAACACAAAACGCTAAGAAAATTAATATATATAATCAAATGGCCCAAATGTTAGCTGGTCACGATGAAAATGGAAATATTAGAAAGTTTGATCAGGATGGAGACTTAACCGGCGGCCGCAAAATGGAGTCGTGCTTTTTCGTTAATTTCTCTCGCTTACTTACTAAAGATGAGATCAAAAAAGGTTCCGTACAACTTACATTTCATACCGGTGGTGTGTACACTGCCCTAGACGATGAACTTACCTTGTATGATGCCAACGCTCAAAATGATTATCGTGTCAACTCCCCCGCGGGTGAATACGGCCTTTTATTCACATCACCAGTTGCGAACCCTTCTTCTGACGGCGCCGCCGCTCATGGTCTTATTTATTACCAAGCAGGTATCGCTGTTGTTACTTCGTCCATCTTCGGTAACGAGACCTTCACAGACCTAGGTAGTGATACCTTCGCCGATGATATTGGTGTAACAAATTATTTTGGCACCACCGACGGAACTGGGAACAACATTTATGATAGTTTCGGAGACTCGTTGGCTTCAGGCTCTATCTCGGGTTCCTGTGACGGTATTAGAAACAGATTAAAGAATATACAGTTTAATAATACGACAGAGCTTAATTCTACAATTTATTTTTGCAGAGCAAACCACAATGAATTTAATTATAGTGCTAGCCCCACTTACTTGAGTAATAGCAAAATAAGGGTAAAGAATACTTCCCTAGACAATCCAGTATCTTATATCACTGCGGTAGGCCTCTATTCGGCGGATAACGAACTATTAGCTGTTGCTAAGCTGTCAGAACCATTAAAGAAAACGCCAGAAACGGAGCTAACCCTACGCGTCAGATTGGACTACTAGTTTTTATAAGGGTTGGAGGACACCAATATGCCCCTATATAAATTCAAGGCCAATGATATTATATACAATAGTATCGAAGCGAACCCTAAAGTAGATTTTAAAATATATCAGAGCAAGATATATTATAAAAATGCCGATCAGTCATCTCAAAATTCAAATACTCCCTCTGGCCACATAAATCTTCATGAGATTAATGTTAATCGCGCTTCTGACTTAGTATATCCTTTCTTATCAAAGGGATCAGATCTATCATCCTTTAAAACGACTTCTGCGACATCTTTTCATAAATCCTCATATGGGGAAGACTTTAAGGGTACCTATCCCCTAACATCCTCAATTAGTAGAGAATACCACGCAACTGGATCTACTAGAAATAGAATAAACGCGCTCCGAACTACATTAGATTTTTATAAACCTGCCAGTGATCATTATTCTTATGATAGTCACCTCGGCGCCAAATCCCATCAGCCATTAAACTTATTAAGTATACCTTCTATATTTTTTGGCTCCTCTATAAAAAAGGGAACCGTAAATTTAAAATTTTTCGTTACAGGAACTTTAATCGGGGAACTTAAAGACGAAAATAAAAATGGAGAATTAATTCAAGTAGGACCAACAGGCAGCGTGGGCACGGGATCCGTCGCCGGTGTTGCTCTCTATAACGAGGGGTTCATAATTTTAACAGGCAGTTGGGATCTGGGCGATGGCTCCCATACTATAAATTATAACAATGATGGCAATCATGTTGCATCCTCTTGGTTACAATATGCCGTAGGCGCAAATGATGGAATTCCAGAATCTTCTGGCGTGGGTAATAATTCCCGCGTCAGCGCAAGTTATGATTTGCTGTTCGAGGGCACGAATTATGTTCCCACTTTGACAATGTTCGCCCACGCAAATAAGGGGGAATTAAATAACTCTGGAAACCCCACCTTTGTTAAATCCGGTTCTTATTCGACCAGCACTGGTTCCTCAGTGTACGCCGAAGATGATAAAATACCAATCAAAAATATAATATCCAGCTCATACGGGGGTTATAGCGAGGAGTTTGAAAGGCAGACATATATTTCGAAAGTTGGCATATATGACGAGGACAAAAACCTTATTGCTATAACAAAACTAGCAACACCCCTTAAAAAAACCAATAAAAGAGATTATACTGTTAAGATAAAATTGGATTTTTAAATGATATTAGGATTAGATGTTAGCACCAGTATCACAGGTGCAACTATTCTTGATGGGCACAAGATTATTTTGTGTGAAGCCTGGGACACGAGGAAACTTAAGTCTGTTTTTGAAAAAGCAGATTTTATCAAAGATAAATTACAGACTTTGCCAGTCGGCCTAGAAGAAATTTTTATAGAAGAACCGTTTACTTTTTTTAAGTCTGGAGGCTCATCGGCCAAGACGATGGCAAAATTACAGGCCTTCAACGGCGTGGTGTCTTGGATGTGCTATGATATATTCGGAATAGAGCCGGCTTATTTTACGGCTGCAGCTGCAAGAAAGCTTTGTAATATTTCTGTTGCGCGCGGACAAAAGGCAAAAGAAGTTGTAATAAAAGAATTGTTGACAAGAGAGCCTGACTTTGATATTATGTATACTAAGTACGGCAATCCCAAAGCAGGCGAAACAGATCGCGCTGACTCGTTAGTGATTGCTAAAGCGGGTTACGAAGTTTGCAGCCGGAAAGAAGAAAGCTAAATATACTTTCGGATATATTAGGACACTTCTATAAATCTGGTAACGAACTTCTATTTTCCTGTCCGCAGTGTAAGCACCATAAGAGAAAGCTATCAATAAACATTGAGAAAGACGCGTTTAAGTGTTGGATATGTGATTACCATGGTAGGTCTCTTAGAAGGCTTGTTAGAAGGTACGGTAGTTTCAATCAGCGGTCCGAGTGGAGTGAGATCACCGGTAGGGTAGATTTAAGTTCGTTTGGCGACGATCTGTTTTCGACAGAGATACAAGAGGAGGAACAGAAAATAAGTCTTCCAGAAGAATTTATCTCTCTCGCAAATAGTTCCCTCCCGGTCCACGCCCGCCCCGCTTTAAAGTATCTTCGCCAACGCGGAGTAACTGATAAAGATATAATGAGATGGAAGATTGGGTATTGCCCCTCTGGAGAATATTCCGATAGGGTAGTTGTACCATCTTTCGGTTTGTCTGGCCATTGTAATTATTTTGTTTCTAGAACTTATTCAGGCACCTGGCCCAAATATAAGAACCCTCAGGCCGGCCGGGATATAATATTTAATCACCTATATATTGATTGGGATTCTGATTTAGTTATTGTAGAAGGCGCTTTTGACGCGATAGTCGCCGGCCCCAATTCTGTTCCTATATTAGGCTCAACAATCCGAGAGAAATCTATAATTTTTCAAGAGATTGTTAATAATGACACGCCGGTCTATATTGCTCTAGACCCAGATGCAGAAAAAAAATCAATGTATATAATCAATAAATTACTTGAATACGGACTGGAGGTTTACAAAATTAACGTTTCACCTTATAATGATGTGGCAGAAATGAGGAAAGAAGTATTTGAAGAAAGAAAAAAAGAAGCAGAACTAATGAATAGTGATAACTACTTATTTAGAGTCATTAATTCTATTTAGGAGCTAATACGATGGAAATTACAGGCAAGAAACTTAATAAAATTATCAAAGAAGAGGTAAATTTATTCCTTCTTTCAGAGGGTGTCGAGTCTTCAGATATAACAAACTTAAAAGAACCGGTACCGCACGATCCTGAAGCACTGGCTAATAATATTAAGATAGCTTCTAGAATTATAGAAGAATTAGTCGGAGGCCAATTGGCTGAACTTGCCGGCGTTACAAAAAAACTATCTGTAGCAGCCCAAGCAATGCGAGACGTGCTGGATGATTTGTCTGTGAAACATCCCAATCACTTGGGAGATTATGAAGTCGAAGCCCCCGTACCACAGCCGGCAGCCCCAGGTTCTTCAATTATTCCTTGACACGCGTCAATAGGCGTGGTATGATAATCATCGAGGATTAACAAGGGACACCTATGCTCATATGCCATCTGGCTGACACCCACATCCGGAATCTCAAATATCATAAAGAGTACCGGACAGTGTTCGAAAAACTTTATCAAATTCTTAGAGAGAAGAAGGTTGATTATATTGTGCATTGTGGGGACATCGCCCACACGAAAACACAAATATCACCAGAATTTGTACAAATGTGTTCTTGGTTTTTCAAGAATTTAGCAGATATTGCTCCTACCTATATCATCCCGGGTAACCATGACGGCAATTTACGTAATAGCAGCCGTTTAGACGCCCTCTCGCCCATTGTGAGCGCTTTAGCTCATAAGGACCTGCATTTACTCAAAGATTCCTTAGAGGTGCGTTTAAAGGGCAATATAACCTTAAACGTACTTTCTGTATTTGATAGGGAAAACTGGGTTACCCCCACAGATCCCAAGGCTATTAATATTGCTCTGTATCATGGGGCTATTTCGAATTCAAAAACTGATATTGGATGGATCATGGAACACGGAGAAGACGAATTATCTATTTTCCAAGATTTTGATTATGCGATGCTTGGAGATATCCATAAAACAAATCAAGTTTTAGATCACGATGGCAAAGTTCGTTATCCCGGGTCCACCGTACAACAGAATCACGGAGAAACAAACGATAAGGGATTCCTTTTATGGGATATTATTGGAAAGGATGATTATACTTGTGAACATATTTCTATTCCAAACCCCAAACCTTTCGTTACTATTGACTTAACCGCCAAGGGGCGCATACCCAAGAAAGCGGCCCCTCCCGAAGGCGCGCGCGTTAGATTGGTGTCTAGTACAAACCTATCTTTAGATTCGATTAGGAGGGCAGTAGAGGCCACTCACACGCGATTCAAACCAGAGTCCGTTACTTATCTTAACAAATCGACAGAAGACTATTCGAATAGTGATCTTATTAGTTCACTTAAGGTCTCAGATCTTAGAGATATAAAAGTGCAAGAAGATCTTATTCTAGAGTATTTAGATGATCACGGATTGGAAGAACAAACATTATCTTTAATCTATGGAATAAACAAAGAATACAATACAATAGTTGAACAAGAAGAAGAGGTATCTAGAAACGTCAATTGGAGTTTAAAAAAGTTTAACTGGTCGAACCTCTTTAATTATGGCGAGGAAAATGAAATTGACTTTGAAAATACCAATGGTATTATTGGTATTTTAGGTAAAAACTATTCTGGGAAGTCAAGTATTGTAG
>Ga0114908_1000799_pt1 | contig 16942 bp, 16 predicted proteins | sample MalvireepMed_s17_FD_87292 | JGI IMG/M metagenome (GOLD analysis project Ga0114908, IMG submission 87292) | Marine viral communities from the Global Malaspina Expedition - Malaspina viral metaG DeepMed_s17 | ecosystem: Environmental > Aquatic > Marine > Oceanic | place: Mediterranean Sea... | reverse complement strand
TACGGACAGCGACTACACGACCGGCATGACCATCGAGGTGACAGCGGACAACGGCTCAAGCTACGAGACGCTCAATTTGTCCAGTACCACGCAGGCCGTCGTTGACACCAACTACGTCCAGTATACGCTCAATGGAACGGTGGACACGTTTCAGGGGCTTTCTGGGACCACAGGCCAACAGGTGCGCATCAGCTATGATGGTTCGCAGAGCTGGAATAGCGGCACGATAACAGATGATACTACGCTCGATAATGATTCAACTATAAATCTCCTCGACCTGTTTACCCACGGGTACGATATGGATGAGGCGACTGGAGCGGAAAGAGCCGATGCCATCGGATCGTTGAATTTTGACGATGTGAACTCCGTTACGCAGCAAGATCCCGTCTCCACGGCAACTGTCAAGTCTGCCGGCTTCACCCTTTCCTCGGCGATGCGCCTTACTCATGCAGACAATGCAGATTTTGACAACGACAATACAAAGTATTTCGGATGGATGTTATGGGTCTATCTCACAGACGTAGGCGTTACGGCGAATATTGTCAGCAAGCAGAACTCTGGCGTAACTGGCGCAGATTGGAACATGAATTATCATGGCTCTGATGCGTCCTATAGACAATTCAAGTGGGGGCTATCCAGGTCGTCTGCAGCAGCAGAGCAACGAAATTGGGCAACGAGATATAAGCCTGCCCTTGTCAATACGTGGTACATGATAGCCGGATGGTTCGATCCCACAGATGTAGGAAGCGGAAGCAAAAACTCGTATGTGAACGTCACACAAGAAGATGAAGAGATAAATTTTGATGTGGGAACAGGTGCTGGAGACGGAACACAAGAAATGACCATAGCATCCGGCGACCTCCCGACATCGAGTACGTCCGGGATCGAGTTCGGATCGGTAAACGGTGGGGGGGGATATTTGGACGGGAGAGTAGATGCGGCGTACTGGTTCAAGGGTACATCGGGGCCGTCTAATGACGAGATAAGTGACTTTTTTAACGGCGGCGATGGTAAGCAGTGGCCGTTCTTGCCGGATTATACATAACTGAGGATCATATGACACCCGAAGAAAAAGAGGCAGCCATCGCAGTCCTCGACGCGAATATCCCGGCATCGCAGAGCGTCGGACCGGACGGTAGATATGTGCAGGTAATATCCTATTCACCAGACGGCACGCATACGATTCGACTGGACCAGTATCTCGGCCCGCTGGGCGTAGGTTATTGCCGATACGTCTCAGTGCCAGAAGATGGCGATCCCGGCCTGATAAATGCTTATGCAGATCCGTTCGGCCCTGAGCCGTGGGTTAAGGGATGGACTCAATACAGACTGGATGGAATATAACAATGGATGATCTGATTCAGTATCTGCCGCTGCTTTCTGTACTGATTCTGGGGCCGATTGGGTTCTTGTGGCGGCAACTCTCGAAACTCAACGAGGAATCGACCGAGCAGGAGACAGCTATTGAAGGACTTAAACTGTATATAGAAAACCTCGATAAGGCTATGGCTCGTAGATCGGAGCTTGAGGTGCTGGTCGCTCGGTTAGAGGCGTTGGCACATCGGATGGATCGGACTGAAGCATCAGTCGATAAACTACGCAACGGGATGAAATAATGACAAGAGAACAGGTGCAGTCAAGGATAGCACTTGCAAATATCCAAAGAGAAAACAGAAAAGACGGAGTACAAGAAATCCTGGATATGTTGACCAATGATTTTGGTACTACATCACAGAGTGATGGGAGTTATGTAGATCTGTTAGCCCCCAATTTTATGATGTCTACTAAAAGACAAATGGTAGCTCAACTTTATCCTTCCGATCCAAAGTTCAGATGTATCCCCAGGATGAGAGGATTTGAGAATAGGGCAATGGCTGTCGAAGGGCTTTTGCAATATTACTGGCGTGAATTGAATGTGCAGGAATCTGTGAGATATGCCATAGAAGATGCTCTTGTATATGGATATGGGGTAATAAAGATAGGGATGGGATCTTTTGAAACAGGTATAGGAGAAGTTAATACTGAAGATGAGAATGCAGCCCAAGCCATGGAAGAGAATGAACGCCTGTTATCTGGGGTATCTGCGGAAGTAAGTCCTGATGAAAACCATAAAATACATTTACAGATCCATTTAGAATTACAACAAAATCCATCTCTTCTGGAGGAAATTAATGCCCCGGAAATCATCGAAGTCCTCAACGAACACGTCGAAGCCCACCAAGAGTTCATCGAAGAGCCTATCCCCTCCTTCCCTACATCTGCTGGAAAAGGGCCGAATTATGACTGGCCTTTCGTGGAGAGCGTTGGCCCTGATATTTTCTGGGATCCTCTTGTTATTGATCCTAGGGAAAGTGCTTATATAATACACAGGATAAAGAAAAGGCTTAATGATGTAAAAGATGATCCTCTCTATATAAATACTTCTGAATTGTCTCCTGACTCGTATGACAGTGAGGAGCTGGCTGCTTATAAAGCAAGTAATAATGTAGGAGATGATCAGTCATCTTATATTCCTGAAGAGTTAGGCACTATTACGATGTATGAAATATGGGATGCCGATACAAAGACTGTATCTACATGGGTAGAGGCATCGGAACAAGCTATACGCCCACCTGATGAAGAAGCATGGCCTCTTTTCATTGAAGGTTATCCTTTCCGTTGGCTTAATTTCACTGATATGCCTGGTGAATCACATGGTCCTGGCATTATGGAATTTCTAAAGTGGCCTCAGAAATTTCTTATGCGTATATATTCTGAATTGGCTACTCATTCAGACAGGTCAGGTGTAAAATTTGAGATAGATGAAAACAGATTAAGCCAGAAGGAAACACAGGATAGTATAGAGAGTAAGTTAGCAGATCCCACCTCTCATGTAGCCTTATTTGTTCAGGAAAGGGGAGCCATAAATCCTATACCTCCGTCAATGATTGATCCCAGTAAGATGCAACTTATAAGTCTTCTTGAAAGAGTGATTTATGAAAACTCAGGGATTACTACAGAGATGCGTGGTGTTTCAGGATCTAGCACGGCTACTCAAGCCTCTATCATGGCTAGTGCGGCTAACATTTTAAGTGTTGATTCTATAGGAAGGATAGAAAAATTCCAACGTAGCATAGCCCAGGATCTTATAGGTGAGGTAAGGCAGTTTGGGCCTGAAGATCAGATATTGAGAATTGTTCTTCCAGGTGGCAAAGAGGGATGGATAAACTTTACAATAAATGATGTGCAGGTCGAATGGCAGGTAGAAGTGGAAATGCCAAGTCCTGCACAGGGAGAAAGAGACTTACAACAGTTCCTCAATATGTTTCATATGTTCTCTCCACACATGGATACCATAGGCAGACGACAGGCCATGATGGATGGGATGCGTTTATTCGGTGTAAAATATCCTGAAGTGTATGCCATAGAACTTCCTGCCGATGTAGTTGGTAATATAAACTATGAAAATCAGTCTATGTTAGAAGGGAAACCGGCACAAGTTGTAGAAGGGCAGGAGCATGATGAGCATATAAAGGGGCATAATGAGGCTATTAATGAGTGGAATCAGGTACTACAGCAAATGATAGGGTCTGTATTACAGAACAATCCTGCCTTACAACAGAATCCACAGGCTATGCAGTCGGTCCAGCAGCAGATTATGCAGCAGCCTGAAGCCTCCAAGATGGGGCAGGCTATACAGATGGCACAACAGCATGTGGAGATGCATCAGCAGATGATGCAGAATGCAGGACAGCCGCAAGGTGGAGGAGGGACCAGGCGTAGAGAGGCTGTTCCTTATCCTACTGGAAATCCAGGAAGGACTCAGAGCATTATATCTAATCAAGAACAAGGAACTTAATCATGCCACAGGGAAAAGGAACTTATGGTAGGAAAGTAGGACGGCCACCATCGAAAAGCAGTAAAAAGTCTCCCCGTTTGAAAAAGGGAGCTATCGTTAAAAAAAAGAAATAATTTTGAAAACTAACGATGGGAGTATAGATTATGCCTAGGTATGAATATATCTGCAAGAAATGTGATTGGCATGGACTTCTGTGGAAACCTATGGAAGAAAGGGATAATGGTTCATGTCCTTCATGTAGATTAAAGGCAGAAAGGGCGTATACTGTTATGGGGCTACCCAATTCTCAGAGTCCAGCTATGGATAATCATGGGTATAATAATGGTCAGGGAGTTTATGATAAAGGGTTGGGAGAAGTCATTCGTTCCAGGAAGCATCGTCAGGAAGTAATGGATAAAAAAGGTCTTCATGAAGTCTCAAAACATGACAAGGATCTTTTTACTAAGGAATGGGAACATAAGCCTATGACTACAAAAGAGGCAAAAAATCAGTTTGAAGAGGCTGAATCTATGGTGTCAACGGGAGAATGGAAGAAGGGGTTAACAGAAAAAAGAATAGCGGAGGTGGAAAGTGACAGGAAAAAAAGTCATCGGAAGACCTAGTTTTTCTGATAAAATTCAGGAGCTGGAAGAGAAGTTGGATAATAAATCCTTTCTGGTATGTCCTGATTGTGCTGAGGGGGGAGAGACAGTTTCTCTTTACTGGGTCAATGCTGACCAGCTATCGTTTGGTGATTACGTAGAGATAAAAGCAGAAGCTACATGTAAAAAATGTAATAGTTACTGGCAGATGAGACTTCCTCAAATGACTAGATCGCAACCGCAGAATAGATTCAGCAATATTACTGCTATTAGTTAACTACAGGAGGTGTTATGAATACACCAGACGTTGCATTGACAGCAGAAGAGCAAAGAACGATATCCAAGATATATGATAAATATCAGGAAGAAAATAGAGCTGCCCATGATTTAGCTAGAAAGCAACTTGCCATTGAAAATAATATTGAAGAAGAAGAAGCGGAGGCACATCCTGAGATGGAAGAAAGATTTAATGAGATAAGAGGACAAGTCTCCCAAGATCAGAATGGAGTAATAAGTATAGATCCTAATACGGGAGAGCCAGGGCAGAGGATAGCTAAACCCAGGCCCAAAAAAGCAAAAAGAGTAGCACAAAGAGAATTAGCACCTAAATATGTATTTGAAGTCAGTGAAATAGAAACCTTGTTATCCGATAATGGGTATGTTATATTACAATCGGCCACTGATTATACTCAGGGGATAATTACTTTAGTAGTAAGTACACAGGAGTAAAAAATGTCAGAATATTCTGAAGATTATGGTGAAGTACCCGCTAGCGATACAGCCGATGCTATGCCAGAAAATCAGGACAGGCCCGTTTCTTATGGGGAAGATTCCGACCTGTCTATAGAAGAAACCCCAACGGAAAGTGAAGAATCTTCTGAATCTACCGATACCCGGCAAAGGACAGAACGTGAACTCCATGCCCGATATGGCGAGATGCAGGGGAAGTATCAAGCTCTGGATCAAAAGATAGATGGTTTGATTCAACAGAACAATCAAATATTGAATCAGCAGTCTTATCAGCAGCAACAACAGGCAAGTCAGTCAACTGATAATCAGGAGTCTGGGGTCTATAATGAAATGGATTCCGATCAGAGGAAAATGGCTGATCGTCTTGTCAAAGAACATCCTTCTGTGAAAAAACTGGAGGATTTCAAGGCCCAGATAGAACAGCAGCAGTATCAAAACCAGGTCAATAGTCAGCATCAGTATGAAGAAACTGTGAAGGGTCAGCAGCAGCAGTTTTATAATGCTATGGAAGAAGTTAAAAGTACCTATGGACAAGATATTGCTATTGAAGTAGCTACCGATCTTTATGATATGGCTGAAGTTTGTCAATGGAACCTTCAAGATCCCAAGTTCCAGAGACGATTAGACAGGCATGTCAACGGTTTAGAGAAGAAGGGTAGCAATAGAAAACAATCAAGGCAAAGAGCTACGACAGAACGTGGAAGTTCCAGGACTGGTTCTCCTACTTTGGGGACAGCATTGCGTAAGGGTCCAAATGGAAAGAAATACTATTCTTGGAATGCAGCGGCTGAGATAGCTCTAGAAGAAGCCCGAAAGAATAAATAGGAGGCATTGAAATGCCAGAAAGTTCATTAGGATTAACCTATGCATCTTATAAAGATGAGCCGTTTCTAACGGCTAATATGCAGATCTGGCTGCGAGATCGTGCTGTAGATCAGATCTTCGATGGAGTTACTCTTTTTAAATGGCTGACAGGTCGAGACCAGACTGACATGTCCATTGATCAGGTTGACTCCAAAGGGACACTTGAGTATCGTGATGGTGGTCAGTCTATTGATGTGCCTCTGCTTACTGGTACTAATTCTACCGTACAGAGTTATCATCAGTATCAGACTATCGATACTACGCCACAGGCTGGCATCGGTCCGGCAATGGTTGATTGGCGTGAGTATGCTGTCACGGTCACTATTTCCAAGTTTGAAGAATTGGTGAATATGGATTCTAAGTCCAGGGTTATCAATCTTCTTCAGACCAAACAGCTTCAGGCTGAGAAGTCTATCATCGACCGTTTGAACAGTGACTGTTGGAAAGGCGATGCGAATCCTCAGACGGGCGCACCTGCTGGTAAAACGAATACTACTGATCTTGATGGTGTTCCTTACTGGGTTAGCGCACTTCCTACGTCATCTACGAATATCGCTGGGATTAACCAGTCAACCTATTCGTTCTGGCGTAATCAGTATAACGGTGCAAGCCAGGTTGTAACAGACACCACGCCATCTTTTGCTGCTGAAGGTAAGAATGATATTCAGCTCTTGGCAATGGAAGCATCTGGTGGTCCTGGTCTTGACGAAATTGACTCTCTGTTTACTACTAAATCTACCTTTAATTTCATCTGGGATTCTCTTGAAGATATGAGACGTTATTCCAGTGGTGATACGGGTGATGTAGGTTATAAGCGATTGTCATTTCAGGGTATCCCTGTTTTCTGGGATCCGGCTCTTTCATCGGCTCTTGATAGTGGAAGTGCAGTATTCAATGTCGTTTATGGTTTGAATAGCGACTATTGGAAGCTGGTAGTGCATCGTGATGCTTTCCTGAAATCTGAAGGCTTCCGTTCACCTACTAACCAGACTGCCAAGACGGCTATCATTATGGCTATGTTGAATCTGGTGTGCATGAGTCGTCGTCGTCAATTCGTCCTTTATGGCATATCTGCGTAAGGAGGGTTCTGATGGCTTTCGGAGTTCGTAAGGGCAGTGCAAGTGTTATTGGTTCCCAGAGAACCATTAGTTTTGATTTAGATGCCGCTTTTAATAGTGGTCAAGCTATTGCCACTGGCATAAATTATGTCACGAATGCAGTTGTCAGCATGAGTAATGCGGCTGATAAAGCTGCACAAGTATCAATTAGTGGTGGTACTGTTACTGTGACCTCTGGTGCTTCTGGTGGTCGTGGTATTCTCACTGTATTCGGTTATGGAGGAGGTTAATTATGCCCGTAGATTTCAGGGCTGCTGAAGCAGAAATTGTTAGTCAAGATTTCGATGTAGCCCAAACGTATAAAGCTAACGAACTTGGAACAGTAGCTAAGTTCCGTGACGTTGGCGATACAGATTATGGCTCTGCTTACTTCAAGTACGTTCAGTACAAGGAAGGAACAGCAGCGGTTGATGGTGTAGCCGGGGAAGTAGCTTATTACTATACCCTGGATGGAGTTAAAAACAACCAGGTTACTTCTGATGTATCTGATTCAGTAAATATTGGAGCTGGTGTTATGCACGTTGCGGCATCTGATGCTGAGTATCTTTGGATTCAGATTTCAGGCCCAGCAACCTTGACTATAGCTCTTACTGCTGGTGCTGATGGAAATGCATTGACTGCCGTTGGTGCTGGTGATGGCACATTGGATGTATCAGCAGCAGTTACGGATGCTGTTTGTGCTTATGCAGGAGATCATTCAGATAACGAAATCATCTGTGCTTTTCCGCACTAAGTAGTTTTTAGCTCTGTACAGAGGGTGTTCTCGCTGGATAAAATCCTGACCACACCCTCTGTACTTAGGAGATTTTCCTATGACGCTTGGTGAGATGAAAGACATCATCGCCAATAGGTTAGGGGATACCTCTACCAATACGGGAACCCGTATCGTTGAGTTTATCAATGATATTATGTTCCGTATTAGTGATGAGGTTCAGTATCCTGGCGAAAGACGATGGGGACAGATCCGCACCGAAAGCGGAAGATTTGCCTACTCCTTAGATCACGATGTGGCAGAGATCATTGAGCCTATGATAGTGGCTGACAGTAATGCCAATATCTGGATGACTCCCGTAGAAACATTTAACGCTAATATCCAGAATCCTACGTCTACAGGTGTGCCTCATAATTTTATGTATTACGGCAATTACACCTTAGAGAGACAGCCGGAATCAAAGCTCACCTTTACTGATCCGAATACAGCCGATATCACGGCTACCATTTATGGTTTGTCGGAGTTCAGAAATATCAGTGAATCCCTGGCTTTAACCAATGGTTCGGAAACAACAACCGTTAACACTTTCCAGACAGTAAGCAAAATCTCTTTAAGTGCTGCGCCTACTGGTGTTGTTAGTACTGTCAATGTCAATGCTTCCAATGGTGGTGCTATAGCCAGGTTTACCAGTACAGATACCGATGCCAACACATCTGCTTATGGACTGTGGAATCCCGGCAGTCGTATCCGGGTAAGACAACACGATACGGGGACAACATTAGCTACTAAGGTTACGAGTATAAGGGGATATGCAGTAGAGCTAGGTGATTCTGGTGCTTTTGACGACCTTTGGACGAGTGCAGGACCGGCTATGGGTGCTGCTTCTACGGCAGAAGGGGGAGCGTCCGGCTCAAATGTAAGTACATTGCACGCCAATGTAACTTCTACTACAGCAACCTCGGTAACTGTAACTGGCACTGTTGATTCTAAGATAGTGGTAGGATCTAATATTACTATTACCGGTAGCAGTGAGCAGATGAGAGTGACAGCAATTTCATCTGTAACCAATAATGTCCTTACTGTTATACGAGGTATATTCGATACTACGGCTACCACTCATAGTACAGGTGGGGCCAATATATCCGTTACCAATAATGCCCACGCAGAGACCTCTTCAAGGTTTACCTCCATAGAATCTATTTCTATGGAGGCCAATGCCTCTAATGTAGTAATCTCTTCGCTCGATGAATATGGGCAATCGTTGACAAAAACGGGCGATTATGAACGTATCCTAGGGATGATCCCTATCAATAGGCAGAGCGTGGATCGTCCTGTTATAGGTCTATATCCTATTCCTGGAGGGGAAAGGGTCAGCTATCAGTATTACCGAAAGGTGTTCAAGATAACAGATGATAGTGATCGTCCTCCTATGGATGAGAGAGTACATCGATATATAATGAAATGGGCAGAATCTGCCGTATTAGCCTGGTATGGAGAGTCTAAAGGTGTGAGTGAAGTTATCCAGATCTCAACGCCCTCATGGAATAAGGATATGGCTACCATACGAAATATGTTAGGTATCAGTGCTAATCCTAATATGGTCATAGGAGGAGGAGCTGCTAATATCTCTAGGAAGCGTGGTCCTAGACCATTATTGGACCCTGCTTATTATTCTAACTGATGAATCAATTATACACGATAGATTTAGTAAACATTAAAGTTATAGATGCGGTGGCTGCGGATAAAATCTTCCCACCGCATTTTCGTACTGTGCAGAATAAACAGCCTATTCCTGAAGGAGCTTTCAAGAAAAGGGATGGCCTGGCATCTGCCGATGTGGTAACAAGTTCAAAGAAATGGGAGTGCCAGCTTATCACTCCTTTCTTCCTCAAGGGAAGTGCAATAGCAGATACTATAGCTGCATTCTCAGATGAGACGACTCCTAATTTATGCCATCTCTTTAAGTATGTAGGGACTACATGGAGCCAGATAACATCTACTTCTACAACTCCTGAATCTTCGATTGTAGATGATGGATTTTATTATGTGACTAATGCCTTATCTTTGGTAAGTACTGTATTAACGCCTGTCCTGGTTTTAGTAAAAGCTGAGACGACAAATGCAGCTTGGAATAGTAATACTGAAAAAAATTGTTGTTATTTTATTTACAGAAATCCTGCCAATGGGGTCTTTACTGTCAAATCTGTTGGTAATGATGCTAGTACTATAGAGCCAACCATACAGACATTAAACTGGCAATCGGCAACTTGTGCTGAATATCATCTTAACAAATTGTGGGTAGGTGGTATAAGGGAACCAGATAATCCAGAACTTATTGCTGCTGCTGATAATCTTTTAGTAAATAGACATAATAGAATAAGATGGTCTAAGACAGGTAGTATAGATGCTAATTATTCAGGCGTTGGAGCTGGCAATGAAGGCTCCTGGGGAGGCTCTGGAACAGGTTATCTAGATGTGCCTGTTACTGGTGAGCATTTAGTAGTAGGGATGAGATCGTTCAGGGGTAAACTTTATGTGCTTACTACCAGTGATTTGTTTGTAGTTACTGGTACTACGAGTGACCAGTTTGGCTTGACCAGGCTTTTATCTACTCCATCTGCTATAGGTCTTACGATGTGGGCAAGTGATGACTATCTATTCTGGGCTGATGCTAATGGAATACACCAGTTTAATGGATCTTCAAGCAAAAACATTACGGAAGATGCGGTTCCACTTGCCTATAAACAAAAGCAGATAGAGCAGTATAATCAGATAGGGACAGGAGTTGCTACCGGGTATGGGAAAGTCCCTACGGCATTTATCAATGAGAAGTTAAAGATATATGGTATTCACTGGCCTGATTTAAGTAGTGCTAATTATAGTGGGTCTCCTAATCTGGCAGGAAAAGAAACATGGTTGTATAATTATAAAGCACAGACATTTTCTACTTATGTATATAATCTGGAATCAAATTATAATGATGTGAATTATATCTCAGACTACCATGATACGGGATTTATATGGATGGGATTATCTAATACGGCAGAAGATAATCCTGTAGCTGCGAAATATACTTTTGAACCTTCTACAGATGATACCGCAGATCCCAATGGAGCTGTTACAACGATCCTGGAGACAGGCGATCTCAACTTGGCTTCCCTTAACGGCTTTTCATATGAAGATGTGATAAAGTTAAACAGGGTTGATTTTTATGCGGTCCCTGACTCTTCCACAGCTATCACTTATAAGCTCGATATTACTGTAGATAATACGGCACAGACTCAGCAGACAGTTTCCGTAGCTGCTGTATCCGGTGCTACGCAGCCACAACATTATGTTGTGCCACTGCCGACTACGAGAGCTGGCAGTTTCTTTAAGTTCACGATTACTGAGGATACAGCAAGTGTCAAAGGGGATTTGAGAAGGGTAGATCTATTCTATGAGATTATGTTTAAAAGAGGGGCTGGGAGAAAATAATGGCTGATGAAGTAGATAAACAATTTGATTTGGATTCTGTCGTAAAGGAAGTTCTTGCCAATGCGACTGTCATGGACTCTACTCCTGGTCCTGTCAATGTATCAGCAGAAAAGGGATGGACGTCAATGTCCCTTCTGTATATAGATCCTAATGGCGATCTGTTTCTTAAAGAGCAGCAGAATCAACCTCTTGTGTGGGATGGGACAGACGTTACTATAGGAGCTACTGATAGCGCATATGCCAAGATTTCTGGAACTGGGCTTCAATTCTTTGATGGGTCAACAGAGCGATTCAGAATTGATATTCCTAGTAATGACTTGATATTTTATGGTGATGCAGGAGAGGCTTTTTTCAGTGTTCAACAAGAGGATACTGGTGGTGATCCTTTTATAAATTTGGATGCTACAGCCCTTGCTTCTAATGGTGATGCACATATGTCTTTACAGTCAAATTTAGATACTATTTTTACATTAAGTGCCGATGAGGATAATAATAATACTGGAGATGCTAGAATAACATTTAGAATAGGCACTGCTGCAAAAGCAGGGATTTATGTAGATGCAAGTGAAAGCGATAGTTTTGTTCTAACGTCTAATATAGTTAATATGAAATTTTCAAATATTGCCGACAGAATAGACATAGGAAGTACAGATATATTTGCTATAGCAGACCAAGCATCAAAAATTGCACCGGGGGCAAATCATTCAGGATTAACATCTATAAGTGGAGAGTTGTATGCTGTTGATGCTGGTGGAACTGAAACAATAATTTCACCGCATGATAATGAGGGGTACTATATATTCAAGTCTACAAGTGTTGATGGTCGAGAGCTGAAAATAGATATGGAGAAGTTGTTGAAATTTTTAAATGATCATTTTGGGCTGGATTTTTTCCATGAAACATCTACTTGAAAGGGAGAGAATAATGGATCAGGTAAAGAAGGACTATGAACGTCAATATATTAATTATCTTGCCAAACTTGGAGAAGTAGAATTAATTATAAAAGAACATCAGGATATAAAGGAAGAACTTCTAGCGAGAGCGTCCCAGATGAAAGAGATTATATCTAATGCTAACCAGCATGAAGAAGCAGCAAAGGAAGTAGTCGAGGGAAAATAGTATGGGATTTTTTGGATCAATAGGAAAAGGTCTTAAAGGTTTAGGCAAGGGGATTGTCAAAGGCGTTGATAAGTTTGATGATATGATCAAACTTAAAGAGCTGGCCCAGATAGGTCAGTTTATTCCTGGCGTTAATGTTATAGCTTCTCCTCTTGCTCAGACATATGCTGGATTTGATGTAGCCAAAGGATTAAAGAATAGGGATTTGGGACAAGCCTTACAGGGTGGCCTATCACTTTATGGCTCTAGTAAAATAGGTACTGGGCCACAGATTGCTATCCCTAAACCAGCGAATCTTCTTACAGGACAAGTTCCAGATTTTAGTAGCAACCTTAGTTTACTTGATAAAATAGGTACTAATGTAGGAAAGTATACACAAGGGATGGCAAATCCTCTTAATCTTAGCGGAAACAACCAAGCTCTTTATGATACTATGGCTGCACCACTTGTAAATCAGGCTATAGGAGGTCAGCAACAAGAACAGCAACAACAACAACGCCAAGGGCCGTTAGTACAAGCTCCTATGCAGAGGTATAGACCTCGTATGGCACAGGGTGGGATAGCCAATGCTGATTATTATTCTCCTGGTTCTGCCATAGTAGGTGAGGCTGGGCCTGAGTTTTTAACATCATTAAATGGACCACAGGATGAGAGGGCTGCTGCTGGTATTCTTGGCTTGCCTCCTATGCGTGGAGGTGGCATGATACCTCACTTACCGCCTGACTATCAGGGGTGGGTAAATGGGCCTCATATAGCTACCCTTGGTGAGAATGGTACGGAAGCTGTGTTGCCGTTAGATAAATTAAGAACTGCTGCTGGAGGAGCTATCACGTATCCTATGATGGAGCATGGTGGACTATTTCACTTTGGTGGTAAACCAATTGGTGGTTTCGGTGATTTATATGATGCTATAACTACCTATAAACCACAAGAAGGATCTGTTGCCTCTATGCAGACCGGAGACCCTGGATTTCAAGATGCTTTGAGATCAGAGTTTGAAAATACTCAATCAGTTTTCACGCCTGGTATTGGTGGAGTAGGGGCCGGCATGGCGAATCTGGGTAGGAATATACTACCTAAAACAGCTCCTTGGTATTCCAAGTTGGGGCAATGGTTAGGCCATAAAGGTGTGGATATGGGACGAGGGGTAGGTATTTCTGGTCTTCCAGATGAGGCTTTAGCAGATGAGGCTTTAGTAGATCAATCAGTTATAGATGAACAGCAACCCCCCCCATCTCCTTTAGAAGATCAAATACCCCTCCCTGAAGGTTTTGATGATTATGAATTAGAAGAACTAGCAGGTGAAATGCCTATAGATATAGATCCTGCATTGCTTGATAATCCGAATGCCAGATATTGGAAGGAAAATGATCCTGATAGATATGAGAGTATGTTGCAGGGATTAAGAGAACAACAAGCTGCTGGTGCTGAATTTCCAGTACCTGAATCTCCTTTTGAAGTGCCTATAGAAACACCAAGCCCATTAGCTGGGCTTGAAGATGTTAATTTACCTCAAGGTCCATTAACGAATGCACAACATTGGTTAAATCAAGATCCTGCCAGGTGGCGTGACATGCTTTCTCAGTCTATATCTCCTGTCAATAATATGATGCAGCCTCCTTCTCCGCAACCGGCACAGTTAGATCCTTCTATGTTCGGTGGTATTCCACAAGATCCTGAAGCAGAGCGAATTCGACAAGGATTTGCCCAGGCAGATGCCGGTGCATTTCAAAATCCCAGGTTATATCCTGAATTATACCCTGAAGAATACGAACGCAGTGTAGGTCAAGATCAGGAGAATGCAGCGTTGCTACGACAGATGTTAACGGGTGAGCAAATTCAACCAGGTCCGTTAGATGGCCTGACAAGAAACCAACATTTAGAATTAATGAGGTTATATAGGGAGTAAATCATGAGTGTTTCACTGGCAGCAAGAGCAGTGCCTGGTATATTGAAAAGGTTGCTTCGTGGACGTGCAGGTGGAGGGGGTACTCCTCCTATAAATACTATTTTTAATATTCCTAAACAAGCTCGACAAATAGGTGGAAGGACTTCAGCAATAGGGCCAGTGCGTCCTCGTCCTTCTGGGTCACAAGCACGGAGAGTACAGAAGGCTGAATTTGAAGTGCTTGAGCCAGAGGTTCTCAAGTTGAAAGCAGCAAATCCTACTTGGAGTACCGGAAGAATATTAAAAGCTCTAGGTATTACTGGTGCTGCTGCTATGGGTGCTAAATCTTATTTTGATGAATATTTCGGAGAGGAAGAAGCTCTTGCTGAAGAAGTAGTTTCCGAAGAAGAGCCTATAGTTATTCCTGGTCCTCGTACTGATCCCGAACATTATGGATTAGGAGCTGATGGTGAAGAACCAGAACCAGAAATAGGTAATCTTCCTAAGTGGCTGCTCCCTGCTCTTGGTCTTCTCGGTGGTTATTCTGGGAAGCAGAGAGGTGGATGGCAGGGTGCTTTGATGGGTGCTTTAGGAGGCATAGGAGCAGGTAAATATATCCAAGGAGACAAAGGTATTTCCGATTGGATTATGAAAAACCCTCAGTTAGCTGCTGCCGGTGGACTACTTGGTGGCAGTCTCATATCTGGTGGACAAAAACCTCAAAGACCTCCTATGCAGGGGTATCAGCCGTATTCTCCGATGACGTATCAGAGTCTTATGCAGGGTGCATATGGTGCGCCCCCTGGTCAGCCTCCTGGTGGTGGGATGCCACAGATGGCACAGGGTGGGATATCTGGATTGCCTGAGTGGTTACAAGGTATGGTTTCAGCTCCTTCTGATGTTACTAATGTGTCAATTAATCCTTATGATGCTATTGCCGAGGTCGGGCCTAGGGAAGGTGCATATAATATTCTCGACGAAAGAATACGTCCTCAAGAACGGAGTGAAGCTCCATTAGATAGTTTACGTACAGGTTTAAGAGAAGCCATTATAAACTCTTTGGATGATCCTAACAGGGAGGGATCTAATAGTTTTGTTCCTTCCTTGTTAAAAGCCTATGATGAGATTCCTAAGTTACAGGCTGGCGGTATTACTAAGGGACAATATAAGCAGCAGCAAGGTATGGGTGGAGTTGCCCCAGCTCAGATAGCTCCTCCTCCTAGAGCTGACCAGGCAGCCCCAGGTTATGGTGGTGGTGGTCCTGTTATGAGTGGTGGTGGTCCTGGTGGTGGTAGCCCTATGCCTCCTCCTATTAGACCTCCCGGTGATCCCAATCAGAGGGCTGGTGGTAGTCCTGCACTTCAAATGGGTGGACAACAGCCAGGTGGTCCTACTAAAGCGCAAATGCAGGGGATAGAGTTTGGTGGTCCTTCTTCACAAGAAGGTAGTGTCGTTACATTACCCGATGGTACTAAACAATTCCAAATGAATCCTCCCACTAATCTATACAATGATCCTAATTATGACAAAACGCATACCAATAGGAATATTGATTATTTAAAAGATCCTTATGCTGGAACGCCAGGTTATCAAGGGATGCCTGGTGGGGCTGAAGATATAACCGAATTCGGTACCGCAGATGGGCAGTTTGCAAATATGCCACCAGTGGATCAACCACCTCTAGGTCAAGGCCCAATAATGACAGGTGGTGGTGGTGGTGGGGCTGGTAGTGGTTTTGGTCTTGGAGGACCGCCTCCAGGAATGGGGAATCAGGCTCTACCAGTAGATGCAGGAGCAGGAGCAGGAGCAGGAGCAGGAGCAGGTGCAACTGTCGGTCCTAGTGGATTCGGAGATGCAGGACAATTATGGCAAAACGAACAAATAGAACGTCTTAGGGAACAAGCTGCTGCGGGTGGTAATCTTATGGGTACACCTGGTCAGATGGCTATGGCTAGGGGAATGTCTCCTTACCTAATGCAAGCAGAGCAGATGAAGTTCGGCCAAGGAATGGACATAGCTGGTTTCAATCAGCAGGAAAGAATTAATATGGCTCAGAATGAGCTGGCAAAACGACAGCTAGGTATAGAAGAAGAAACGTATAAGCCTAGTTGGATGCAAGCGGCTGGTATTGGAGCTGGACTATTGCGATAAATAAAGCAGGAGATAATTATGGCTACCTTTAATGAACAAGCCAATTCTATTCTAAGCCAGGTACTTCCTATATTGGCTGCTGATCGAACACGAAGGAAGGATCTTGAAGTTCGTAAAGAAGCTGCGGATTATAGTAATGCCCTTGCTATGAACAGATTGTTTGCACAAGCAGGAGTAGCAAATAAAAAGGACTATGTAAAACGTCAGGATCAAGCGTTCCAATTGAAAGAACAATATACGAAAGCTCAAATAGCAAGTTCAAGGTCTAAGGCTTTAGCTCAAACAGATATACCTTCGATGATAAAACATTTAGAAGAAGCAGGGGCATTTAATCGACTTCTAAATAATCCAGATTTTATAGACTGGAGACAAGAACCAGAACATTGGTTGGATGCTAGTGAGAATAATACGAATATGGCAAAAAAGAAAGTGTATGAACAACAT